>DHKFR23503__coassemble_683_pt1 | contig 62749 bp, 54 predicted proteins | sample DHKFR23503__metabat2_high_PE_003 | metagenome-assembled genome bin DHKFR23503
TAAATTAGATACTATCATTTATAAATTAATTTACTATAAATATTTTATTTATTACTTTTAAATATCTGTATTGTATCTTTATATTATAATTATACAAAAAAACTTCTATTAACCAATAGAAGTTTTAAAGTTTATATATTTTTACCTATATTTATCTAACTCTCTTAAGCATGCTATAGTAATCTCATCTTGTGGATCTAACTCATATGCTCTCTCTATATAATAGATAGCATCATCTAAATCTCCATTATTTAAGTATGCCATTCCTAAATTACATAAAATTTCTGGATCTTCTTTTATTTTAGCAGCAGTTTCAAAATATTCTATAGCCTTCTCCATATTAAAAGTACTAGCTTCGCAAAGACCAAGTTCAACCATAGTATCAACTTGATGAGGTTTTATTACTAATATTTTTTCAAAATATTTTTTAGCAGTCTCAATCTCATTCATATTTTTATAAGCTAGACCAATCATAAATAATAAATTCCACCAATCAGAGTGATCTTCTTCTAAAGGTAATAATTTTTCTAATCCTTCTTCACATCTTCCTTGGAATACTAGATTATAGCCTTCTTCATATTGAACTTTAAAATCCATTTTCCCTATATTTTCTTGTACTTCAGATACTATATCTTCATCTAATCCTAACTTTAATGCTTCTTCCCATATTACTTTAGCTTTTACATATTGACCTTGATTATAATAATGATACCCTAGGTGATAATATCCTAATGCAAATTCTGGATCTAAGTCTATTACCATTTCTAATTTATTTAATGCTTCTAATAAGAAATCATTCATAGCCTTATCATCATTATCTTTTTGATACTTCTTAGCAACTTCCTGACATACTATAGCATAGTGATATAATCCATTTATATCATCATTATTCATAGTTATAAGTGCTTTTAAGTATATTAAAGAATCCGTATATTCTCCAATATCAAAATATTTTCTAGACATATATCCCATATATGCGTTTAAATCTAAGTTTACTTTATTTTTAAATGCATTTAAGAACTTTTTATATTCTTCATTGTATCTAAACTGACTATCTATACCTATTATGTATATCATTGCATCAGCAATAGACATTGCATTTATATTATCTTGTGCTGTTTTTTCCTTTATACCCTTTACTAATACTTCATTTTTTATAGGTACTTGTAATCCTTCACTTGGAATATTATATCCTTCTACTTTGAATTCACTATCATGTTTTATAGTTATAAAAGATAGCTCTTCAGCTTTTTTTAATATATGTTTTTCTATTTTAAATTTCATACTAACCTCCTAGATAATAACTCTATAAGACTTTGATTTTTCAAATATTTTTTTATCATCATATACAAACATTATTATATTATCTTCTTTATCTATATCTTTATATATATCTTTTTTAAGTTCTAGTATATCAAATTTAAAAGGCTCAAAGTGAACATATTTTATAATATGTTTTGCAGGTTTATCATAAAAATCTGGTAAATACTTTGATACATTATTTTCATCTTGTAAAAATACGTGACATCTATTTTTAAAATCTTCTACATCAAATTTATTAAAGAATTGTGGTAAATTTGATGTCTTTCCTAATGATATATAGTCATACTTTAATATATCATTAAATAATTCATTATCTTTATTTATTACAGTATTATAAAAATCTAATAATATTTTATAAAGTTGATTTTTACCTTGAGCAACATCAAAATATCCATTTTCATCAAAATAAGTTGCAAATTCTTCAAAGAATTTAAACGGACTTTCTTTATAATAATTGAATATTATATATTTCATAGACAATACAAAGTTCTTAGAATTATAGTATTTTTCTAGAATTTCTTCTATATCTTTTAATTTTAAAATCTGAGAGTAGGAAATATAATTATTATATAAAACTTCATATGGAGGATAATCTTTATATTTATATCCATGTTCATCTGCAGTTTTTCTTACTCCAGTTCCTTTTATCATCTTTAAAAATCCTAACTGTAAATGTTCTATACCTAAATTAAATACATCATTAAATGATTTTTCAAAGCTAGCATAGTCTTCATAAGGAAGTCCTGCTATTAAATCTAGGTGTTGATGGATATTTCTATATGATGCTATCTTCTTAACTACTTTAGATAATTTACTAAAATCATCTCTTCTTCCAACAGCATCTAGTACTTTTTGATTAGTAGTTTGTACACCTATTTCAAATTGGAATAATCCCTCTTTACAGTTAGATAAAAATTCTAACATATCATCATCTAATAAATGTGCCGTTACCTCAAAGTGATATGTAGTATAATCATTATCATTTTCCATAAGGAAGTTCATTATCTCTTTTGCAAACTTCTTGTTTGCATTAAACGTTCTATCTATAAATTTTATTTGTGATACTCTTGCATCTATCAAAGCTTTTAGATCTTTTTTTACTCTATCTATACTAAAATATCTTAATCCTTTAAGTGTCGATGATAAACAATATTGGCAATTAAAAGGACATCCTCTTGATGTTTCATAATAAACAATTCTATTTTCATATTCTTTAGGATCTAAGTTTTCATAAGGACTTGGTATTTCATCTAAGTTTTGTAATAATTCTTTAGGTCTATTTACTATTATTTGACCATCTTTTCTATATACTATCCCTTCTACATCTTCTATATTTTTATCACCTTGAAGATACATAACTAAGTCTCTAAATACTAATTCCCCTTCACCATATAATATGTAATCTACAAATGGGTATTTTTCCATAGAGTTTTCGCTATCATAAGTTACTTCCGGTCCACCTAGTGCTATAATAGTATTCGGTTTTATCTTTTTTATATTTTCACAAAGTTTAACTATATCTCCTACATTCCATATATATGTAGAAAATAATATCATATCATAGTCATTTTTGTATATATCCTTTAATATGTAATCTAAGTCATTATTTATTGTATACTCTCTTATATCTACTTTTATTAAATCTTTTACAAATTCTTTAAGATATCTTATAGCTAAATTGGTATGTATAAACTTAGAATTTAATGTTGTTAATAAAATTTTCAATTATTTCACCTCTTTATTAATATTATTGTATATTTTTATGCTATTTTTAGGTTAAAATAATATGTGTAAAACATTATCTAAATATTTTTTAATAGAAGGTTTTTACATATATTTTGTAGAATATTAGTATTATAATTATATAAGTTAGAAAAGGAGTTTTTTATGGAATTAATTGACCAAGTATCTATCAACGCTTTATCAAAGAGAGACTTATTACTTATTTTAAAAGCATTAGAATACACTAATGAAAATACAGGTCTTGAAGATTTTATCGATCTTAGAAATAATATAGTAAAAGAAATCTGTTTTTTAACTGAAACAACAGAAGAAGACTTTATAAACTACTTAGAATCAAATAAGTAAATTCTAAGCCTTTTTAAATTTCAATACATATAAGCCAGATTTAGATTTAATATTTATATTTAGTATATTATTATTAAAATTCTTAGATATAATTTTTATCTGATTGAATATAGGATCATTATATACATCCCCTTCATTAAGATTTATTAAGTATCTAGGGTCTGAATTTTTATCGTATACTTTTTTATTAATTTTATACTGTCTTAATTTAACTATGTATTCTGACATCGATAAAATAAAATCTATATTGTCTATATTGTGATTTTCATCATCTCCTAATATAGATAGTATAGATTTTTTTATACTCTTACTTCCAAAATCTTTAACTTCTCTATCTTCAATATATATATCATATAATATATTTAATAAACTGCCTAAAATTTTCTCATCGTCATAATCTTGTACTTTTAATTCTATATACTTATCTATTTGCTGTATAGCATTTATTCTTGCCATTTGAAACTTTATAGTATTTGATTTATCTAGTGAAATAGTAAATCCTATAATTTGTTCCTTTATTTTTTGAAGCAAATCTTTATAATCTATATTTCTATCTTCTATTATATTATGAATAATTGAATTGTATAAAATAGATGCTAATATATATTCAAATAAATATTCTTCTTTTTTTAAATATTTAACATATCTCTGAATTAATTCAATTACCTCATTTTCACTTTTCTTAATATTTGTATTAGATATTATCACAGGTAATAAAATATTAAGTATATTATTATAATTAGGTATTCCTCCATAAAACTTATAATATATTAATTCATCTTTCAATCTCTTATTATCTATATATACACTTCTTTGGACCTTGTCATCTACTAAACATTTTGTATTGATCACTATTAAGTCTTTTAAATTCTTATCATCTATATCAAATGCAGATATATATGCTTTTTTTATTAAATTATCTTTCATAAGTATAAATTTCCTTGTAATATTTTATAATTATTATTTTTATCAAGTAATTAATTTAATATACTATATTATAATCTATGCAAATCAAAAAAAAGAGACAGCTTACAAGCTGTCGTTTATACAGGGGAATAGTAGTGTACAAACGAGTGTATACTACTAACTTACTTATTATTATACAATATTACATTTTTAGATGTAAAGTATCGATTTTCGACATCCCTGTACACTTATATAAATTACATTCTTTCTGGTGCTTGCATTCCTAATAATTTAAGACCATTTTCTAATGCTTGTCTAGTAGCTGCAACTAAAGCAAGTCTAGCTTTTCTTAACTCAGCATCTTCTACTAATATAGAGTTATCATGGTAGAATTTATTGAATGCTTGTGCTAAATCTAGAACAAATCTTGTTATTATATGTGGCTCATTTTTTCTCATAGAATTAAGTATTGTTTTATTAAATGATGCTATAACTTTTAAAACTTCCGCACTATCTACATCATTTAATAATTCATAATTAATATCTGTTGTAACATCTTCTTCAGCTTTTCTTAAAACTGCACAACATCTAGCATGAGTATATTGAACGTAAGGACCTGTTTCTCCTTCAAAGCTTAATGTTCTTGACCATGAGAATGTGTAGTCTTTTATTCTACTGTTAGATAATTCTTGGAATACTACTGCTCCAACACCAACTTGCTTAGCTATTTCATCAACATTTAAAGCATTTGGATTTTTAGCAAGCATAGTTTCTTTTGTCTTTTCTATAGCTTGTTTTAAAACATCTTCTAAGAACACTACTCTACCTTTTCTTGTAGACATAGTCCCTTCTTCTAATGCAACCATACCAAATGGAACGTGTACCATATCTTTAGCCCATTCAAATCCAACAAGTTCTAAAACTTTAAATAATTGTTGGAAGTGTAAGCTTTGTTGTGAACCAACTACATATATACATTTTTCAAAGTCATAATTTTCTTTTCTGTATAATGCTGCTGCTAAATCTCTTGTCATATATAATGTAGATCCATCATTCTTAGTTATAAGTGCCGGTGGCATATTGTATTCTTCTAAGTCTACTATATTAGTTCCTTGAGATTCTTGAAGTAATCCTTTATCTTTTATTATATCTATAACTCTATCCATTTTATCTGAATAGAAACTTTCTCCATTATATGAATCAAATTCTATATCTAATAAGTTATAAACTCTAGCAAATTCTTTTAAACTTTCATCTCTGAACCATTGCCATAATGCCTTAGCTTCTTTATCTCCATTTTCTAACTTAGTAAACCAAGCTCTTGCTTCATCTTCCATTTCTGGATGCTTTTCAGCTTCATCGTGGAATTGTATGTATAATTTTAATAATTCTGGTATTGGATTAGCTTCTACTGCTTCTTTATTTCCCCATAATTTGAAAGCTACTATAAGCTTACCAAATTGAGTTCCATAATCTCCTAAGTGGTTTACTCTAACTGTATTATATCCTTGAGAATCATATATTTTATATAAGGCATTACCTATAACTGTAGTTCTTATATGACCAATGTGGAATGGTTTTGCTATATTAGGAGAAGAGAAATCTATTACTATAGTTTTATCCTTACCTAAATCGCTATGACCGTACTTTTCTTTCTTTGTTAATACATCTTTTATAACTGTTTCTGCTAATTGAGATTTATTAACAAAAAAGTTTATATATCCACCTAATGGTGTAACATTAGATATAACACCTTTAGGTTCTATTTTTTCAGATAATTCAGCCGCTATCATATTTGGTGCTTTTCTAAAAACTTTTGCTAATTTAAAACATGGAAATGCAAAATCTCCCATTTCTTTATTTGGTGGCACTTCTATAAGTGCTGTTATTTCTTCTAAAGTCAATTCTTCTATATGTTCTTTTAAGCATGTTGCTACTGCTACTTTAAAGTCTTGCATTATATTGCTCCTCTCTTATTATTATTATTTTATGGTAAATCAAATTTTAAGTTTTTTCAAGTATTTGACGCTATTTATATTATATATTTATATTATGTATTCACATTATATCCTTTTCACTAATAACTTCTATTCCATTTTGTCTAAGTAAGGCTGTTGTCACTCCAACTCCATGTATTTTTTTACCTGTAAAAGTTCCATCATATATACAACTAGATCCACATGATGGACTACCTTCTTTTAGTATCGCTTTTTTACATCCATATAAATCGGCTATTTTTAAGGTTTCCATAGCACCTTGTTTAAATTTCTCTGTTACATCTAGTCTTTTATTGTTAATTACACTGGTTTTTCCTTCTATAACAGCATTACCATCTAGCCTTATAATCTCTGATGGATCACGTGGTGTTGATAGTCCTCCTAATTGTTCTGGGCAAACCATTATAAATTGTTTATCTTTAAGATATTCTTCTACTTTTTCATTTTTATTATTATCACCATTGTATTTACAATTTATTCCAAGTAAACATGCTGATACCAGTATCACATCTATCACCTTATTAGTATTAATCTATTTTAATGTAACTATAGTTACTCCTGCTCCACCTTCACCATATTGACCAGCTCTTTGAGATTTTACATGTCTGTTTCTTCTTAATATATCTTGAAGTCCTGATTTTAACACTCCCGTACCTATACCATGTATTATTGTTACATTTTCTAAACCTGCAACATATGCATCATCTAGATATTTTTCAACTTCCATAATTGCTTCTTCTAAATTCATACCTCTTAAATCTACTTCACTCTTTACGTTACCTGACTTAGATTTTATTATATTTCTAGTTGATTTTGTTACAGTTTTCTTAACATCTTTTTTAACCTTTTGCAATGATTTAAACGGTAGTGTCATTTTCATTATACCAATTTGTACTACAGCTTCTTTTTTATTCTTATCAACAGAAATAACAGTACCTTCTTGATTTAAAGTTATTACTCTTACATCTTCTCCTGACTTCAAATCAGTTATTTCTTTACTTGCAACTTTAGGAACTATCATACTCTTAACTGTAGGTTGTAAACTTCCCATAGTACTTGTTAATTCTTTTCTAAGAGCTTCTATTTGTTGATTTTTCTCTTTAGATGCTCTTTCTTCTTCTAATCTTCTTAATTCTTTTATTATATTATCTACTTCTTCTTTTGCTTGTCTAGTAATTCTAAATGCTTCTTGTCTTGCTTGCTCAAGCATTTTTTCTTTTTGACTTGCAAACTTTTCAAGTTTCTCATCATATTCTATCTTTAATTTTTCAATACTTTCTCTTAATTTCTCAGCTTTTATTTTTTCTTCTTCAGCTTTTATTCTATTTTTTTCTGCACTTTGTAATATATCTTCTAATTCTATATTATCAGTATCTATAAATTCCTTAGCTCTAGTTATTATATAATCATTAAGTCCTAATTTTTTAGATATTTCAAAGGCATTTGATTTTCCTGGAACACCTATTAATAATTTATAAGTAGGACTTAATGTATCTAAATCAAACTCAACTGCAGCATTTTCTACACCATTTTTAGTAAGTGCATAATTTTTTATTTCAGTATAGTGAGTTGTAGCTATACATCTTGCTCCAGCCATAGCTACATCTTCAAGTATTGCTATAGCAAGTGCTGCACCTTCTATAGGGTCTGTACCTGCACCTAATTCGTCAAATATAACTAAAGAGTTTTCAGTCACATCTTTTAATATAGATACAATATTTGTCATGTGAGATGAGAATGTTGATAAACTTTGTTCTATACTTTGCTCATCACCTATATCCGCAAATACATTATCGTATACGCACATGCTACTTCCATAATCTGCAGATATATGAAGTCCACTTTGAGTCATAAGAGCAAATAATCCAACAGTCTTTATTGTTACAGTTTTACCACCTGTATTTGGACCTGTTATAACTAATGTATGGAAGTCTCTTCCCAAATATATACTGTTTGGCACTACAGTTTTCTTATCTAATAATGGATGTCTACCATTTTTTATATTTATAAACTTATCTTTATTTAATGTAGGCTCTACACCTCTCATTTGCATTGATAACTTCCCTTTTGCAAATGCAAAATCAAGTCTACCTAGTATCTCTTGATTTGATATTAAATCTTCACTTACTTCACCAACCATACCTGATAATTCTTGAAGTATTCTTTCTATTTCTTCTTGTTCATTAAGTCTTAATTGTCTAAGTTCATTGTTCATATCAACTATACTCATAGGCTCTATAAATAAGGTTGCTCCTGATGAAGATTGATCATGAACTATACCTGCAACTTGAGATCTATATTCAGCTTTTACAGGAACAACAAATCTATCTCCTCTTACTGATATTATTGCATCCTGTAAATATTTTTGATATGTAGTTGATGATATTATAGAGTTTAATTTAGATCTTATAGATTGATTCTTTTGAACTATTCGTCTTCTAATATCTCTAAGCGTTGATGATGCATTATCTGATATTTCTAATTCACTTATTATTGCATTATATATTGCATCTTCTATCTCTCTATATGCATATAATCCATTTGATAAAGATTGTATTATTGGATAATTAAAATCTTCTTCATCACTACCAGATAGACTATTTCTTAATGTTCTAGCAGCTCTTAAAGTATCTGCTATCATTATTAAACTTCCTGGATCAAGACTTGCTCCTACTTTAGCTCTTTTTACTTTATCTTCTATATCATGTATACCTTGTAAGCCTACGTATCCTCTTTTAGTAAGTATTGATTGCGTTTCACTTGTTTCTTGCTGCATGTACTTAACTTCTTCAAAATCTGAACTTGGAACTAACTCTTCTATATATTTTAAACCTAACGAAGATGAAGCTTTACTTTTCAATAATTCAATTATTTTATTGAATTCTAAAACTCTCAGCGATTTTTGGTTCATAAATCCTCCTTAAATTTTTCATTTTTTAATTTCTATTTTAATATGTGTATTTTACATATTTTGTATTATACTATTTACATGGCTATTTTATATTATACATAATGATACTTTGTTTGTGATATAAAAATATTATTTACTATTTTTAAAGTATCTATTTTAACTTATTCTAAAAGGAGTTGTTTTTATGGAAAATATTTTAAAGGGGTTACAACCTGAGCTTGTTTTTAAGTATTTTGAGGAAATTTCTCAAATACCTCGTGGTTCTGGAAATGAAAAAGCTATAAGTGATTATCTAAAAAAATTTGGTGAAGATTTAGGACTTGAAACTATACAAGATGATGCTCTTAATATAATAATAAGAAAACCTGCTACAAAAGGATACGAAAACTGTCCTGGTGTAATACTTCAAGGTCATATGGATATGGTTTGTGAAAAGAATAAAGATACTGACCATAACTTTGTTACTGATCCTATAAAATTAAGAGTTGAAAATGATATGATATATGCAACTGGAACTACTCTAGGTGCTGACAATGGTATAGCTGTAGCTATGGGGATGGCTGTGCTTGCCTCTAATGATCTAAACCACCCTTCTCTAGAAGTATTAATAACTACTGATGAAGAAGCTGGTATGAGTGGTGCCATGGATTTAGATGGATCTCTATTAAAAGGTAAATATATAATAAATCTTGACTCTGAAGAAGAAGGATATTTACTAGTTAGTTGTGCTGGTGGAGTTACTGCATTATCTGAACTAAATGCTGAATATACTAATGTTGATTCTACTAAACAGGCTTTATTAGTTGAAATAAAAGGATTGCTTGGTGGACACTCTGGAATGGATATAATAAAACAAAGAGCCAATTCTAATATATTAATGGGTAGACTTTTAAATTTATTATATGTTGATTACGACTTAGCTAAAATTCAAGGCGGTTCTAAAAACAATGCAATACCTCGTGAGTGTGAATCTATAATTGTTATAGATAAAGCTGATTTGGATAAAGCTAAAAACTGTATAAACGAAATAGCAAATACATTTAAACACGAATTTAGTACTTCTGACCCTAATATAAATATAGAATGTTCTGAAACTACTATTGATAAAGTATTCACTGAAAAAACAAAATCAAATGTAATTTCTTTATTAAATTTAATACCTAACGGAATACAAACTATGAGTATGGATATAGAAGGTTTAGTTGAAAGTTCAACAAACTTAGGTGTTGTTCATACTACTGAAAACTCAGTTACATTCGAATGCGCTGTTAGAAGTTCTGTAAAAACATTAAAAGATGATATAACTAATAAGATGAATTTACTTGCTAATACCTTAGGTGGAAAATTAAATTTAGATAGTGATTATCCAGCTTGGGAATATGCTAAAGGTTCTAAATTAGAGAAAATATGTGTTGAAACTTATGAAAAATTAACTGGCAAGAAGCCTATTATAATGGCTATACATGCTGGTCTTGAATGTGGATTATTGCTAGATAAAATGCCTCATGCACAAGCTATATCTCTTGGACCTGATATGTTTGAAGTTCACACACCTAATGAACATTTAAGTATATCTTCTACTAAGCGTACTTGGGATTATCTAGTTGCTATATTAAAAGATATGAACCAATATTAATTTACATATGTTTCTCGTTAAACATAAAAATTTGCTTTGTTCATGTCGCCAACTATATATCCTTGCTACCGGTATGGATACATCCGTTGCTAAAAAATCTATCTACAAATTATATTTGTAGATAGATTTTTATTTTATACAATTTATATTTATTCTATTATTAACTCTCCTGTATACTTATCTACCTTTTGAGTTCCTAAACTTTGTCTATGGATATGTGTTTCATGACCTTCATCATCACTATCTTCTACTTCAACATAAACATCTACAAAATATAAATCTCCTATTATTTTTATATCATCATTATTAATTAAGATATTTTCTCCATATTCTGCTTTTAATATGTTTATAACTGTGCTTTTTGATATAGGGTTTATCTCTTTCTTATCTATACTATTTGAATTAGTATTATCATTGAATTTACTTTTATTACATCCAACTATAAGTGAGAATATCATTATAGACAACAAGCTTATTCTTATAATTTTTTTATTCATAAGAAACTCCTACTTTTATCTAATCCTTTAATTATCTTTTTTTAGATTTAAAATTAACTTTTGTCACCTTTGCTTTTTTATTGTTCATATCTTTAGTTAATTTACCTTCTTTAAATCCTAATAAAATTTCTACTTCATCTTGATTAAGATTTAATCCCCAATTTGATAAATTTAAAACTAAACTAGCCTTACTCATTATATTATTGTCTATTAACATATCAATAGATTTTTTTAATAATATAGGGCTTGTAGCTTTTATACTTTCTTCTAATGGCTCTTTCTTTAACCATCCTCTTTTATCCATTTCATTCATTAAGTACATATATTTTTTGTAACTTATTTCACCTAATTGATATGCTCTTAATATTATAGCTGATATTGGAACTATCCATTTCTTTTTTAACTCAACATAATCTTCTAAATCATTTACCATTTTTAAATCTTTTATAAAAGTTTCTTTTGGCATTAAAAATGCACAAGCAAATTCATCCTTAGAAAATTTCTTTGATTGTATATTTGCCTCAGTTGCTACGATATATGCTAATTCATATGCTAAATCATAATTTCTTGTACATGCTGATTTTTTATCATTACCTAAAGATACAAAGTATCTACTATTTCCATTTACAGTTTGTTTTTGACTAAATGATAAGGCTCCTTTTTTGTTTATATTAGCATCAGATACTATTATTCCATTTATCTCAAGTAAAGTTAACATATTACCTATAATACCATCACCTAAATTCCAGTATCTTCTTACCTTAGTTGCTAACTCTTCTATATCTTCATTTTTATTTAAATCAGTTGGTATATTCATTTGTGGGAATTGAATATATCCTTCTAAAAAAGTTAATATCCTATGAGTCATAACTAATTTTTCTCTAAATGCTATTTGCTCTACTTTAGGTATTGTGCATTCAGGTCTTATATGTGTAGAATCTATAGTCATTTTTATATTGTCTGCATATTTAAAGAATTCTTTTGGAAATCCTAATGCATTTGATAATTTCATTTCATTTTCTAATGTTGGTTTATACTTTTCTTCTTCAAATGCAATTATATCTTTTTTATTTATATTAGTTTCTTTAGCTAATACATCTATTGTTTTCCCTCTATACATTCTAGCTTCTTTTAATTTTCTACCTATAAATGCTTTTTTGCTCATATTTAAGTCTCTCTTTCATTGTTTATAGAATTTATTTTAATAAAACATATACTTTCTATTTCATAAGTATATCTAATGATTTTAAATCTCTTCATTTTTAAATTATTAATGCTCTGGATAAATCTTATACCCAGAGCATTATTTAACTTTTATTATTTTGTAATATTACCATATTTGATTAATATAGTCAATTTAACATATTATAGGTCTAGAACATAAATTATTATTCTACACCTTTATAATAATGTCCTGATGTTATGCCTTTTGAATCTAATTTATTATAAAGTTTAGTAGCTTTTACTCCTAATTTATAACCATTAGCTAAAACTTCTTTATGGGCATCTATAACCTCTTTAACAGTATCTTTATCTTCTAAAGTAAAGTCTAATCTAAGTATATTTATTCCTATTTCATGAAGTTCATATAAATTATCTAGCATACAAGTAACATTTGAATTATATATTGTACTTCTACAGAATATATCTTGTGAAACTCTAAATTCATCACCTTTAGAATTTCTTAATGCATATATACTCTCTTTACATTTAGCAACTCTTTTGTCTTTTTTACAATCACGAACAATTACTCCCATAGGGCAGTATTCTGTTATCATAAGTGGAGTATATCCATAAACTACAGATTCTATATTTATATCAGTATACTTTATTGTTTCTTTTATTTCATTTAGATTTAGTTCTTGAGATATACATAAAGTATCTGCACCTATTTCTTTATAATAGTTTATAGTTTCACTATTAAATGCATTTAAGTAATAATCTATGTTCAATTCTTTATCTTTAAAATAATCTATTGAACCATAGTTTCCTACTTGGACAGATTCTACACCTGCATTATTAGCTTTTGCTAATTGATTATACTCTTTATTTCTTATTATTCTAGGTGCTGAGTATATTACTTTTTTATTGTATTTTAAAGCTAAACTCATAGCTTTATCTATTGTGTTAGTATCTTCATAATATATTCTGTCTACACCACATTCTAAAGCACTTTCTAATTGTTCTAAATTCTTAACTTTAACAGAAATTTCTTGTTTTTTATTTCTATTATATTGTATAGGGTTGTACTTTACATTCTTATTTTTATATTTTCTATCTTTGATAATTACTCTTTCTTTATCTAAAAGCTCAATGCAATCTCTTCTCATTTGATTTAATAAGCTTACTGGTAAACTAACATTATCATCTAAATCAATTTCTAATTTATCTAATTCGTAAGGTGTATTTCCAAGTTTTCTTAATTGAGTATCTACTTTTTCTTTGCTTAAAGCTACTTTCATAGCTTCTTCAACTATCTTGTCACCTTCTACAGTAGCTTTATTTTTATTTCTATCCATTAAAGTAAGTATTGGTTTTTGACCTAATTTTATAGTAATTTTTGCATCAATTATATTTTTTACAAATTCTTTATCTTGTGTGAATGTGGCTTGAACTCTATCCATTAATTCACTATCTGATGTTTTAAATACTATTTGACCTTTTCTGGCTTCTCCAACAAAGTCTAATTCAATAATTTCACCTTTATATCCTATAGTTTCTATATTTCCATTTTTTATTATTCTGCCTATAGTACCTCCACCAAGGTTTATACCATCGCCTTTTTTAAGAGTATTTGCAAGCTTTATTTTTAATCTTTTTGCTTTTTTATTATAATCTACTACTGTACCTACATATAATCCTTGATTATTAGGAAGTTGTGAGTTCATTACATCCTTACCTACATCCCCTAGCAATAATCCTTTTGTAAATTTTCTATTAAATATTGTGTATAAATCGCTTATTATTTCATCTGAAACATTTAATTTATTTGTAGTTAAATATTCATCTATAGTTTTTCTATATCCATCTATAACAGTTGCAACATACTCTGGTCTTTTCATTCTACCTTCTATTTTAAGAGAATGTACTCCTGCATCTATTATTTTATCAATTTCTTCTATTGTACTTAAATCTTTAGGGCTTAGTAGATAGTCTCCATTACTATTTACAACTTCTCCTGTATATACATCAACAAGTTCATATCTTTGTCTACAAGGTTGCGCACATCTTCCTCTGTTTCCTGATCTATTACCTATCATAGAACTCATTAAACATTGACCTGAGTAACATACACATAATGCTCCGTGAACAAAAACTTCTATATCCGCTTTACAGTTGTCGCATATATATTTAATTTCTTCTACTGTAACCTCTCTAGCAAGAACTACTCTATCAAATCCTACACTCTCTAAATACTTAACATCTTCTAATGAATGTGCAACCATTTGAGTACTTGCATGTAATTCAAAATCCGGTAATTCTCTTTTTATAAGTCTTGCCATACCTATATCTTGAAGTATTATTGCATCTACATCTATGTCATATAAAAATTTAACATATTCTAAAAAATTTTCAATTTCATTTTCTTTTCTTAATGTATTTGTAGTTACAAATACTTGTACACCTCTTATATGAGCATATTTTACAGCCTCTTTTAATTCATCTCTGTCAAAATTATTTGCAGATGCTCTTGCTCCAAAATCTTTACCTCCAAGATATACTGCATTTGCTCCATTTTGTACGGCAGCTTTTAATGACTCAAAAGACCCCACGGGTGCTAATAATTCTACGTCTCTCATATTATCCTCCTTTAAGGAATATCTATCCTATTTATATAATATCCTTAAACTTTAAAATTAAAACCTTCAGGTTACCCTGAAGGCTTAATTTATTTTATCTATTTGCTTTAAAGTATTTTAATTCATTTTCAATCTCTATTTTTTCTAATTGTACTCTATATGCATCATTTTGGAACTTTGAAGATAACTGTTCTGCTATTTTAGCTCTTTCTTCAGCATTTTCTGCTAAAGTTTTAAGTTCATCATTTTGAGACTTAAAGTTTTCTATTTCTTTTTCCTTAGATTGTATATTATTTTCTAAATCAGAAATTTTACTTTTTTGCTCTTGAATTAACTTATTTAATTCTTCTATCTTTGTATTTAAATCTTCTTCAGCTTTAATTTTACCTTGTAAAGATAGTTCTAATTTTTTCATTTCTAACTTTATCTCTTCATCACCAGTTCCAACTTTTTTGTTAAGCTCTTCATTTTCTTTTACTAGTTCTTCATTTTCTTCACAACATTCAAAGAATACATCTGTTATATTTATCGCTGATAATATTGCAGCATCTGAAGTACTTAATTTTGTATTTACACTAGTTATTTTTTTCATCTCTTCATCAACATATCTTGCTACTTTTAACATATGTTTTTCTGATTTTTCTCCAACCATTGGATACTCTGATCCATTAATTGTTACTATAACTTTATTAATTTGCTTCATACTAACATTCCCCCTACGTTAGTTAGTTTGATCTTAAGTTTGCGTTTAATTTCTCACTTAACTCACTTAATATCTTTTCATGTACTTTTGCTACATCTTCATCAGTTAAAGTTTTATCTTTACTTCTATATGTTATAGAATATGCTATAGACTTATGCCCTTTTTCTATTTGAGCACCTTTATAAACATCAAATAACTTATAGCTTTCTACTAAATCTTCACCATTAGATTTTATTATATCTTCTATTTGCTTAACAAATACTTCATCTTTAACTATTAATGCTATATCTCTAGATGTAGATGGATACTTAGGTAATGGATTATATGACTTAGTTAAAGTTATATTTTCAAATACTGTATCTATATCTATTTCAGCTACATATACTCTTTGACCTAAGTTGTAGTTTTCTATAACATCTGGATGTAATTCTCCAAAAGTTCCTATATATATATTATTATACACTATTTTTGCACATCTTCCTGGATGGAATGTTAAATTTGTAGTTTCTGGTTCTATTTCATAGCCTTTTAATCCTACATTATTAAGTACAGATTCTACAACTCCTTTTAATACAAAGAAGTCTACTTCTTTTCCATACATTCCAACACAGTATTTCTTACTTTCTACTGGTAATCCTTCTTGCGGTGTAAATGTATTTCCACATTCAAATGCAGATACTTCTTCTACTTTGTGAGATATATTTGTTGATATAACATCTAACATATTAGGTATTAAAGTAGTTCTCATTACAGAAGTTTCTTCACCTAATGGGTTCATTATTTTAACAAAATTTCTCTTTTCATCATCTGCACATAAATTTATCTTATCTACACCTCTTGGGCTTACAAACGAATATGTTAATATTTCATTTAATCCACAAGCTATAGAATTAGCTTTTACATTATCTATGAATTTTTGTTTATCAGTTTTTACACCTGCAGTAGCATTTCCTTCTAGGTTAGCAGCTGGTATATTATCATATCCATATATTCTAGCTATTTCTTCTAATATATCTGCATCTTCAGTTATATCTAATCTAAATGTTGGAACTTCTAACTCTAAAACTTCAGAAGATACTAAATTACATTTAAATTCTAAGCTTTCTAATATATTTATAAATTGGTCCATAGGCACATTAACACCTAATAATTTATTTATTCTAACTGGGTTAACAGTTACTTTTTGAACTTCTTCTTTTTGTGGATAGTAGTCAAGCATTCCATTAAGAACTGTACCACATCCTAACTCTTCTATTAATTGACATGCTCTATTAACAGCAGCTTCTGTTAAGTTTATGTCTATTCCCTTTTCAAATCTTGAAGATGCTTCAGTTCTAAGACCTAATTTCTTAGATGTAGCTCTTATATTTTCTTTAGCAAAGCTTGCTCCTTCTATGAATATAGAAGTTGTTGTATCTTTTATTTCTGAGTTTTCCCCACCCATTATACCTGCTAAGTCTAAAGTTTTATCTTGATTTCCTATAACTAACATATCTGATGTTAAAGTTCTTTCAACACCATCTAATGTAGTAAACTTTTCACCTTCTTCAGCCATTTTAACAGTCATTTTATTGTATTTTATATCATCTAAATCAAATGCATGAAGCGGTTGACCAAGCTCTAACATAACATAGTTTGTTATATCCACTATATTACTTATAGGTCTCATTCCAGCTTCTATAAGTTTTCTTTGCATCCAATATGGAGATGGCCCTACTTTAACATCTTTAACTACTCTACCACAGTATCTCTTGCATAAATCTGTTTGTATATCTATTTCAAATGACATTTCTTCATCAGAACCATTTACTTTTATCTCAGGATATTTTAATTCTTTTCCTAAAGTAACAGCAGCTTCTCTAGCTATACCTATTATCGATCTACAATCTGGTCTGTTTGAAGTTATTTCAAATTCTATTAATGCATCATTTATTCCTAAAACATCTCTTACATCCATTCCTAATTCAAATGAATCTTGATGATCTAATATATATATACCATCTTTTTTATGATCTTCAACAAATGCAGATGGTATAGTTAATTCTTCTGCACCACAGAACATTCCTTCTGATAATACTCCTCTTAACTTACCTTTCTTTATTTTGAAATCTCCAGGTAATACTGCACCTATTCTAGCAACTGGTACATAATCTCCTACTTTTATATTTGTAGCATTAGTTACTATTTGAAGTATTTCTCCGTTTGCAACTTCAACCTTTGTAACTTTTAATCTATCTGCATCTGGATGTTGTTCTATTTCAAGTATTTTACATACTTCAACTCCATTTGTTTCTTTACCAAAGAAATCTACTTTTTCAACTTTTGAACCTGTCATAGTCATCATATCAGCAAATTCTTGTGTATCTATATCTATGTCAACATAATCTCTAAGCCATTTTAAAGGTACTAACATATTAAAATCCTCCTAATTAAAATTGATCTAAAAATCTCATATCATTTTCAAATAATAATCTTATATCATCTATTTCATACTTAAGCATAGTTATTCTATCTACACCCATACCGAAAGCAAATCCACTATAAACTTCTGGATCTATTCCACAGTTTCTAAGTACATTTGGATGAACCATACCAGCTCCTAATATTTCTATCCATCCTTCTTGTTTACACATAGGACATCCTTCTCCTTGACACTTGAAGCAAGTAACATCTACTTCTGCACTTGGCTCTGTGAATGGGAAGTTATGTGGTCTAAATTTAGTTTTTGTATTTTCTCCAAATAACTTTTTAACGAACATATCTAATGTTCCTTTTAATTGAGCCATTGTTACATCTTTACCAACTACAAGCCCTTCTATTTGATGGAACATTGGAGAGTGTGTAGCATCTGGAGCATCAAATCTGAAACATCTTCCTGGAGCTATTATTTTTATAGGTAATTCTTGACCTTTCATAGTTCTAACTTGAACCGGAGATGTTTGTGTTCTAAGTAATAATTCACTGTTTATGTAGAATGTATCACTCATATCTCTTGATGGATGGTCTATTGGTGCATTTAATGCATCGAAGTTATTTTCAACAGTTTCAACTTCAGGACCTTCTGCTATAGAGAATCCCATACCCATAAATATTTCACTTACTTCATCTATTATTTGAGATATAGGATGTTTCTTTCCTACTTTAACAGCTTTAGCTGGCATTGTAACATCTATAACTTCTTCAGCTAATTTCTTTTGCTTTTCTATAGCTTTTAATTCTTCCTTCTTTGAAGATATACTTCCTTCTATCGATTCTCTTACTTTATTAGCAACTTGACCTATAACTGGTCTTTCTTCTGCTGATAACTTACCCATTTCTTTAAGAATAGCAGTTATCTCACCTTTTTTACCTAAGTACTTAACTCTTAGACTTTCTACAGCTTCTATACTAGAAGTATCTTTAATTTCATTTAAAGCAGCTTCTTGTAAATTAAGTAATTTTTCTTGCACTATATATCATCCTTTCACTATTTATTTATATATAAAAAAAGCCCTTCATCCCAATCTAGGGACGAAAGACTATTGTTTCGCGGTACCACCCTAGTAGTCTAAAATTATAAATTTTAAACCACCTCAAATAAACTTAACGCGTTTTAACGTTAAAGCCTACTATTAATTTCAGCTTTAATACTCCAGAGCGAACTTCTTTTGAATTCTTATAAAGTACTTTCAGCCTAGGTACTTCTCTCTGTGCTAAGTTAGTTCAAAATACTTTTCTCTTTCATTGTATTTTTAAATATAGTTTTTTACATAATTATAACATATAAAATATGTAATTAACAACTTTTAAACTAAGTATTTTTTTATTTCATACATTAATATTGCAGAACTTATTGCTGCATTTAGAGATTCTGCCTTACCATATATCGGTATTTTAACCAATACATCTGATTTTGATACTAATTCATCGTTTATTCCATTAGCTTCATTACCTATTACTAGTGCAGTTTTGTAATTATACTCTATTGTATTATAGTAATTATTTGTATCTAAGTAACTAGACACTATATCAAATTTCTTTAATTTAAGTATCCTTAGTGTTTCTTCTTGAGTCGCATGAATTACATTCATATCAAATATAGATCCCATAGTTGATCTTATTACTTTTGGATTGTATATATCTACGCATCCTTTTAATGCAATTATTGCGTCTACTCCAGCTGCATCTGCAGTTCTTATTATAGTGCCCATATTACCAGGATCTTGTATTCTATCTAAGATTAATACAAACCTATTATTATCTGTTAAGTTTTCTTCTAATGTTTTTTGTTTGAATTTAACTACACCTATTATACCTTGAGTATTTTCAGTATCAGTTAAATCTTCAAATATTTTATTAGTAGTTTTATATACTTTTATATCTTTTTTCTTTAATAGTTCTAAAAATTCTTTATGTTCTTGTTTTTTTTCAAAATCTTCATTTATAAATACATAATCTAACTTTGCTCTACACTCTATTGCAAGTGTTAAAATTCTGTATCCTTCAATTATAAATTTTGATTCTTTATTTCTATTTTTTGATTTTAATAAAGATTTTGTATATTTTATTTTATCATTGTCTTTAGCTGTTATTATCATAGACATAACTACTTTCTCCTAATTATATCTTTATTTTCAGAAGTAATACTACTTATATTGCTATTTTGACCAATTACAACTAATATACTTCCTGCTTTAAGTTCTTCATCTGGTGATGGCGTTACATTTATACTCTTACCATTTTTTATAGCAAGTACTGTTATTTCATATCTTGCTCTTAATTCTAACTCAACTAGAGTTTTTCCTACCCAATTAGTTGGTGTAACTATTTCTATTATAGAGTACTCTGGATCTAATTCAATATGATCTAGGATATTATCTGAAACTAGATTATGAGCAACTCTAACTCCCATATCTCTTTCTGGAAATACTACTCTATCAGCTCCGATTTTGTAAAGAACTTTTGCTTGTAATTCATCAGTTGCTTTACATACAACTTGAGATACTCCCATTTCTTTAGCTATAATAGTTGCCATTATAGATGCTCTTATGTCAGAACCTATTGCTATTATAGCTACATCAAAGTTTCCTAACCCTATTGATCTTAGAGACTGTTCATCTGTAACATCTACTATAGCTGCATGAGTAACCTTATCAACTATGTTTTGAATTATTTCTTCATTTTTATCTATAGCCATTACTTGATGACCTAAAAGATGCATAGTTGTTGCTAGCGATGTTCCAAATCTTCCACATCCTATAACTATATATTGTTTCATAACCTTACCTCTCTATATTTTAAGTAAATTTATTTTAATTATCCAACTATTATTTTACCTTCTGGATATCTAATAGGAGGATTGTTCTTAACTCCTCTTGATGCTAATGCCATGAATATAGTTAAAGACCCAACTCTTCCCATAAACATAAATAACATTATAAATATTTTTCCTAAAACACTTAGATTTGGACTTCCACCTATACTAAGCCCAACTGTAGCAATAGCAGATACTACTTCAAATTCAACTTCAAGTAAGCTAAAGTCAGGGTCAGTTATAGATATAATAAGAGTTCCCATTACAACTATAGTTATACCTATTAAAAATATTCCCAATGATTTTTTAACAGTAGTTTCACTTATTCTTCTTTTACAAACTTCTATATCTTGCTTTTCTAATATAAATGACTTTACCGTTAATATTAATGTAGCTATTGTAGTAGTTTTTATTCCTCCACCCGTTGAAGCTGGAGATGCACCAATAAACATTAATATTATCATTACAAATATACTACTTTCTCTCATAGCCGCTAAATCTATTGTATTAAATCCAGCAGTTCTAATTGTTATTGATTGAAATAATGATGCCAGTATTTTTCCTCCAAATCCTAATTTACCTAATGTATTTGGATTATTATATTCTAACAATAGAATAAATAACATTCCAAATGCTATTAAAACAATTGTACTAAAAAGTACAACTTTGGAATGTATAGTTAATTTTGATAACTTTTTATTTCTTATAACATCAAGAATTACAGGAAATCCTATACCACCTAAAATGATTAATAACGATATTGTTATAGTTATAGTAAAGTTATTTACATAGTATGTTAAAGATGAAAATGGACCACTAACAACTCCCATTAAATCAAATCCCGCATTACAAAATGCTGATATAGCATGAAATATACTATACCAAATACCATTTAAAATTCCAAATTGAGGTATAAATACAGTTGATAATAATAATGCCCCTGTACCTTCAATAAAAAAAGTTGTAAGTAATATGTACCTTGTTAATTTAACTAATCCAGATAAATCTATTTGATTTAATGATTCTTGAATTAAAAGTCTTTCTTTTAGATTTATTCTTTTTTTAATTATCAAAGAAAACAATGTTGTCACAGTCATAAATCCTAATCCACCAATTTGGATTAAGGTTATAATTATTAATTGACCAAAAAAACTCCAATAAGTCGATGTATCAACTGCAATTAATCCTGTGACACATACTGCTGAAGTTGATGTAAATAACGCATCTAAAAATCCTATACTCTCTCCATTTTGAGTAGATATCGGCATACTCAATAAAATTGCTCCTATTAATATTACAATAGCAAATCCAATTACCATTATTTGAGTAGGTTCCATTTTATTTACAATATTAGAAACTCTCTTAACAATTTTTTTCATTATTTTAGAGCCTCCTTTATATTTTGGTATTGTTTTTTATAGTAGTTAATAATTATTACTTTATTATATTCCAAAACTTTAGTAAAAACAACATTCTATAATTTAATTTAGTGTTAATTTAAACCTATTGTACTAGTTATTTTTATAAATATATTAAAATTAATATATTTATAAAAATATATCTTATCAAATATAGTATTTTCAATGACTATATTTAATTCTCAAGTTAGTATCTATAATCATATTATATATATTTATTAACTTTTTTATTTATCATTTAAAATTATATTTTAAATATAAAAAAGCTTTTGAATATAAAATTCAAAAGCTTTTAATTTCATTATATAATTAAGCTAATTTAGATTTAGCAACTTCTACTAACTTAGCAAATCCTTCTGCATCATGTATAGCCATTTCAGCTAACATCTTTCTGTTAACTTCAACACCAGCTAACTTTAATCCGTTCATGAATCTTGAGTAAGATAATCCATGAGCTCTTGTTCCAGCATTTATTCTTTGTATCCAAAGTCTTCTGAAATCTCTCTTCTTTAACTTTCTTCCTATATAAGCGTTCTTTAACGCCTTCATTACAAATGTATTTGCTGGTCTATATAATTTGCTTCTTGATCCTATAAATCCTTTTGCAAGTTTTAATACTTTCTTATGCTTCTTACGAGCGTTCATAGCTTTTTTAACTCTTGCCATCGTTATGACCTCCTTCGTCTTCCTCTGTTATAATTGTTATCTATTTTTTCCGATTTTTAGTATGGTAATAATTGAGCTATTCTTCTAGCATCTCCTGCTGTAACTATTCCAGACTTTCTTAATTGCATCTTAGTCTTAGCAGCTTTCTTAGTTAATATGTGTCTTCTGAAAGCTTTAGCTCTCTTTAATTTTCCAGTTCCAGTCTTTTTGAATCTTTTAGCAGCACCTCTATGAGTTTTCATTTTAGGCATGTTAATTTCCTCCTCTCAGTTAATCATTTATTTCTTTGGATCTATCATTACAACCATATTATTCCCCTCGAATGCTGGGGCTTTAGTTGGTTCACCAAACTCTTTTACTATATCTATAAATTTCAACATTACTTCTTTACCAATGTCTTTATGTCCTAATTCTCTACCTCTAAATCTAAGTTCAACCTTAACTTTGTCTCCTTTTTTAAGGAACTTAATAGCTTGATTAGCCTTAGTATTTAAGTCATTTGCTTCTATACCTGGTCTTAATCTAACTTCTTTTATATTTACTACTTTTTGTTTTTTCTTAGATTCTTTTTCTTTTCTAGATTGTTCATATTTGTACTTACCGTAGTCCATTATTTTGCATACTGGCGGATTAGCATTAGGTGATATCATTACTAAATCTAGATTTTTATTATTAGCTATTGCTTGAGCTTCTTTAGCAGACATTAGTCCAAGTTGCTCTCCATTGTCTGAGATAACTCTTATTTCTTTATCTCTTATTTGTTCATTAATTGCTAGTTCCTTACTAATGGTAGGACACCTCCAAATTTTTATAAAAATAAAAGCGAATGATTAAAATCATCCGCATATAAGTTAACATTTTAAAACAAGCTTTATACATATTAGGGTATAAAAGCTTAACTTATATTTACACTTACAACATTTATCGTAAGGTGAGAAGCGGACTTCTTCTTGTTTTTATCTTTTATCATTATTACTTTATCTAATATAACATTGATTAATTAATATTTCAAGTACTTTTTTAAAATTTATATAAATAAAATAATTAAATTAAGTAATTATATAAGCATTTTCTGTCTATACTCTTAAATATTAGAATTTTATTGTTTAAAATCAAAATTTAAATAATAAATTTTATAAACTATGGAAATTATAAAATAAATAAATAATTTTTTATCAGAGGTGTATGACTATGAGAATGTGGGAAAATTTCTTCAAAAAAATAAACAAACCAGTACCCGTGTTTGCCCAAACAACTAAGATGGAAAAAGAAATTCCAAATGAAGATTCAAACTCTTCTAAACCTAAGACTACATTTTGTGATGTTGCTGGATTAGAAGAAGTTAAAGAAGAATTATTTGAAATAGTAGACTTTATGAAATATCCTGACAAATATAAAAAAATGGGTGCAAAAATACCAAAAGGAGTATTATTTTATGGTCCTCCTGGGACTGGTAAAACATTACTTGCATCAGCAGTGGCTGGTGAGACTAACTCATCTTTCTTTAATGTTACTGGATCTGAATTTGTTGAAAAGTATGTAGGTGTAGGTGCCAAAAGAGTACGAACTCTTTTTGAAAAAGCTAGAAAAGAAGCACCAAGCATAATATTTATAGATGAGATTGATGCAATCGGTGCTAAAAGACATTCAGAAAGCAATAATGAAAAGGATCAAACACTAAATCAACTTCTAGTTGAAATGGATGGTTTTACTAAAGACTCAAATGTAATAATAATAGGAGCTACTAATAGACTTGACTTACTTGATGAAGCATTACTTAGACCTGGTAGATTTGATAGACATATACATATAGGTGCTCCTAATTATCATACTAGACATGAAATTTTAAAGGTTCATACTGATAATAAACCAATAGATCCTTCTGTAAATCTAGAGATTTTAGCTAAAAAAACTCATGGATTTAACGGCGCACATCTTGCTAATATAGCTAATGAAGCTGCCATTTTTGCTGTAAGAGATAATAGCAACGTAATTACTTCTATTCACTTTGATAAGGCTTTAGAAAGAGTTATAGCTGGGCTTGAATCTAAAAACTCAACTTTAATAGAGAAAGAAAAGAAAATAGTTTCTTATCACGAAGCTGGACATGCACTAGTGAGTGATTTAGTAGGAATATGTCCTATACAAAAAATTTCAATAGTTCCAAGAGGGCAGGCTTTAGGTTATGTACTACAATTACCAGATGAAGACAGATACATATATACTAAAGAAGAACTGCTTGGAAAAATGAAAATACTTCTTGCCGGAAAAGCATCTGAAGAAATAATATTTAATCATAAATCTACTGGAGCAAAAGATGACTTAAAGAAAGTTACAGAAATAGCTAACCAAATGGTTTGTGAATACGGAATGAGTAATTTAGGATTTATGACTTTAGATGGAAATAATAAAACATTTTTATCTGAAAAAATACAAGATGAAGCTAACAGAATAGTCCTAGATTGTTATAACGAAACTTTAGATATGTTAAGAAATAATATAAATGACCTACATATAGTTTCAAATCATTTATTTGAAAATGAAACTATGACTCATGAAGAATTAAAATCATTAATAAGAAAAGAAATGTGTTAATAAAAAGGAGTAATCTATCATGATAGATTACTCCTTTTTATTTATAAATTAATCTTGTATTACATTTTCTCTATTTTCAATTTCTTTAGATATTGTAGCTATAAATTCATTTAAATCTATACTTCCTACTTCTCCATTATCTCTACTTCTTACAGATACTTTATTATCAGCAGCTTCTTTTTCACCTACAATTAACATGTATGGTATTTTTTGAAGTTGTGCTTCTCTTATCTTAAATCCTGTCTTTTCTGCTCTATCATCTATCTCTACTCTTATACCTTTATCAAATAAAGCTTTCTTAACTTCGTTAGCATAATCATTATACTTATCTGATATAGGTAATATTCTAACTTGAGTTGGAGCTAACCAAACAGGGAATTTACCAGCATAATGTTCTATTAATATACCTATAAATCTTTCTATACTTCCAAATGCAACTCTGTGTATCATAACTGGTCTGTGTTTTTCACCATCTTGACCTATATAAGTTATATCAAATCTTTGAGGTAATTGCATATCTAATTGTATAGTACCACATTGCCATGTTCTTCCTAAGCAATCTCTTAAGTGGAAATCTATCTTAGGACCGTAGAATGCTCCATCACCTTCATTTAATATATAAGGTAAATTAAGTTCTTCTAGAGCTTCTCTTAATCCACTTTCAGCTGCTTCCCATTCTTCATCTGAACCTATTGAGTTTTCAGGTCTAGTTGATAATTCTAAGTGGTATTCAAATCCGAAAGTCTTATAAACTCTGTCTATTAAATCTACAACACCTTTTATTTCATCTTTTATTTGTTCTGGTAACATAAATATATGTGCATCATCTTGAGTAAACGCTCTAACTCTCATAAGTCCGTGTAATGCTCCTGATAATTCATGTCTATGAACTCTACCAAGTTCAGCAACTTTCATAGGGAATTCTCTATATGAGTGTGGCTTAGCATTATAATATATTAATGAACCTGGGCAGTTCATTGGCTTTATAGCGAATTGTTGTTCATCTATATCTACAGTGTACATATTTTCTTTATAGTTAAACCAGTGTCCTGAAGTCTCCCATAGTTTTTGATTTAATATTATTGGAGTTTCTATTTCTTGATATCCATCTTCTCTATGTATTTCTCTCCAAAACTTTAATAATTCATTCTTAAGTTCCATACCTTTTGGTAAGAATAATGGGAATCCAGGTCCTTCTTCTGGTATAAAGAATAAATCTAATTCTTTACCTAACTTTCTATGATCTCTTTTCTTAGCCTCTTCTAACATGTGTAAGTATTCTTCTAAATCTTTATTTTTCTCAAAAGATATACCGTATATTCTTTGAAGCATTTTGTTCTTTTCATCTCCACGCCAATAAGCTCCAGCTACACTTAATAGTTTAACAGCCTTAACTTTTTTTGTTGAAGGTAAGTGTGGTCCTCTACATAAATCAGTAAAATCTCCTTGCTTATAAAAAGATATTACTTCCCCTTCTGGTAAATCTTCTATAAGTTCTACTTTATAAATTTCATTATTCTCTTTTGCCCAAGCTAAAGCTTCTTCTCTTGGTAATTCAAATCTTTCAACAGCTATATCTTCCTTAGCTATTTTTTTCATTTCTTTTTCTAATTTTTCTAAATCTTCATTAGTTAATCTATGATCTAAATCTATATCATAATAGAATCCATTTTCTACAGTTGGTCCTATTGCAAATTTAGCTTCTGGATATAATCTCTTTATAGCTTGAGCTAGTATATGAGCTGATGTATGTCTAAATACATCTTTTCCTTCTTCATCATCAAATTTGAATAAGTTTAATTCACAGTCTTCTTTTACTATATAGTTTAACCCTACAACTTTTCCATTTACAGATGCAGCAACTACTGCTCTAGCTAAACCTTCACTTATAGACTTAGCTATGTCCATAACTGAAAGTTCATTTTCGAATTCTTTTACAGATCCATCTTTTAAAGTAACTTTTATCATTATACTTCCTCCTTAAATTAATTTTTTATAATAAAAAAACTCATCCCAAATAAATATATTGGGACGAGTGTTAATTCGCGGTTCCACCCAAGTTGAAGTATTTAAATACTTCCTCTTGATGACTATAAGGTTGTCACCCGAACACTTTCACATTTTATAAATGCTAATAAGTTCAGCTCTAAGGTAGTTTTCAAATAGTCATATTAAGATAAACTTCCAGCCTATGGTTTATCCTCTCTGTTTAATTGTTTCTATTTTACTCTTCCTCTTCATTGCCATTTTTTAATTATTAAATTAATTATATCAAATACTTAATTTAGTATCAATAATAATATTCTATATAAATATAGTTATTATTCCTTGAATTACTCCTATAAATAAACCTAATATAAATCCTAATATTTCAATGTGTTTTAACTCATTTTTTACAATTTGCAATATTATTGACTCTAGTTCATATAAATCCAATTCATTAATTTTATTTTCTACTATTTCTTTTATATTTATACGACTTTTTGCTTTACTTATAATTTCTTCAGATACATCATCTATAGCTTCTCTTATTTCTTCTTCTATTATTTCAGATATATAATTTTGAGCTAAACTTCTTATTGTACTAGGTATAAGTGTCATCTTTTCATTAAGCATTAAATTTATTTTTACTTTTATATAATCAATTATATCTTGTTTATCTTTATGAGTTATCATGTCATCTATAATTTCATCGACAGATAAAAATTGATCTTCTATTATCGTTCCTATATTAGTTGCAATTTCTACTTTTCTCTTTGGTATCAATCCTATTATCTCTATATTAAGTATAGGAATTTTTATTGGATTTATTGGCCTAAATATTAATTTTATAGCTATTACATTTGTTATATAACCTATTAATCCTCCTATAACAGCTAGGATTAATATTTTAATGATATTATTCATGCTAAAATCTCCTTTTTTGATATATGTTTATATTTACTTACAAATATAATATACCATTAAAAAGGTAATTTTTCTAACTATATATTTTATATCTTTATAATGAATAAAATTAGTATGAAATTAATGTTGATTGATATAGCTTACTTTATCACCAAATATTGATTTAATTATTTCTATTATTTCTTTAGAAGAATTATTATTTAAAGAGTCTATTATTTCTATTTTACCAGGACATAGAGTAAGAAGATTACTCATTAAAAAATCTTCATAGTTCAAATTTTCTTTTATCATTATATTCATTATTTCTTCATCATTTATACTATCAATCTCATTTCCATATTTGTCATAAAGTATAAATGAATTATCTTCTTTTATATGTATTCTTAAAAGCTCTAATTTTTCTTTCTGAGCGTCCACAAAGTACTTAAGTACATTAATAAATTCATCTTGATCTTTTTTTATGAAATATTCTTCCCATGCTAAATCTACTATAGTCGATATATAATTATTAAATTCTTTCATTCTAAATTTTACAAAACCTTCTATATTTATATACTCTTCATTTAATATATAATCATATACTTTTTGATATAAAGATTGCTTTATTATAAACTCTTTATTCTTAAATATATTTAATGCACATATATATATCTTTTGAATCTCTTCACTAGATTCTAAGCTATATTTTTTTATAATATATTTTCTAAGAAGTTTATTTTCAATTATATCAATTATCAAATCAGTAATTTCATCTACTATTTCTTCATTATGTATTTTATCTCTATTATTTTTTAGTACTACTTCTATATAATCATTCTTGTACGTATATTCTTTTTCAAGTTTGTGATTAGTTAGTAGCTTTTTAACAGATATTTCATTTTGTTTACTTAAACTTAAATGAATATCTTTATTTGTCATTTTTCTCACTCCTTTCTAATATTTAGTCAAAGTGTCTAATAATAAAATCCTTCTACTTTTATTATTTCTCTATATAAAGTTTTAATTCATTTTATAAACGACACCGAATGTCATTACATTACAATTAATTTTTTTATTAAAGCATATAAATTATTAATTACTATATTCAATATAATTTATATGCTTTAATAAAAAAATGATAGCTTTAAGCTATCATTTTTTTATCTTTCACCTTTTTTATATGGATTTCCAAGAGCTGCTGGAGCCTTAGAACTTTTAACAAATATTACTAATACTATCAATGTCATTATATAAGGTATCATTGATAATAAGTTTTCATTTATGCTGAATGGTAATTCTGGATTTCCAAAGAATACAGATAATGCTGTAGAGAAACCAAACAGTAAACATGCTACCATTGCCCATTGAGGTCTCCATTTACCAAATATTACAGCTGCCATAGCTATATAACCTTGTCCTGATATTAAAGTAGGTCTAAATGAAGAAACAACAGCTAAACTCATTGATGCTCCACCTAATCCTGCTAATATACCAGATATTATAACTGCTGCATATCTAGTTTTTGAAACATTTATTCCTAATGTATCTGCTGCACCTGGATGTTCTCCAACTGCTCTTATTCTAAGTCCAAATTTAGTTTTATATAATACATACCATGCAACAGCAACTAATATAAATGCTAAGAAAACTGTAGCATATGCATTGAATATTGTATCTAATATACTACCTGATGGGAATAAACCATTTAACGGTCTTGGTATTTTATTTTCCATTGGTATTGTTGGTGTCATAGTAGCACCATCAAACATTATTTTAGATGCAAATAATGCAACCCCAGGAGCTAATAAGTTTATTGCTACTCCTGATATAGTGTGGTCAGCATTAAAAGTTACAGTTGCTAAAGCATGAATTAAAGCAAATAAACCACCAGCTAATCCACCTATTATGAAAGCTAACCAAGGATTACCTAACATATATCCTGCTGCTGCTCCTGCAAAAGCACCTATAGTCATCATACCTTCTATACCTATGTTAACTATACCTGAATTCTCTGAAAATACTCCACCTAATGCCGCAAATATAAGGGGTGTAGAGTACATTAAGGTCGTACTAATAATTAAAGCTATATCTTGCATTATGCATTCCCCCCTTTATTTTTTTTCTCTCTGAAATTTATATATAACATTCTTAGTACACTACTTAATGCTATAAAGTATACTATAGAACCAATAACTATATTTATAACTTCTGATGGTGCTCCTACAGATTGCATTTTTGTTCCACCGTATTTAAATGCCCCAAATAATAATCCTGAGAATATAACACCAATAGGATTACTGTTTGCTATTAATGCAACGGCTATACCATCAAATCCATAACCTTCTGCTGCTGCTAATACAGTAATATTTTTAGATACACCCATTACTTGTATAGCTCCTGCTGCCGCCGCAAGTAAACCTGCTATTGCCATAGATTTTAATATAGATTTATTAACATCTATTCCACCGTACTCTGCACCAAACTTATTATGCCCAACTCCTCTTAATTCAAATCCTAGAGTTGTTTTAAATAGTATAAATGCTATAACTAGTACAAGTATTATTGATATAACTATACCCCAGTTAACCTTTGTAGCTGGCCCTACTAAATCTGTTAACCAGTCTATACCTATACTTGCTGAATCATGTATACTTACTGATGACTCACTATTTGGTTTAGCTAACCAAGTATTTTTTATCATAAAGTTACTTAAATAAAATGCTATCCAGTTAAGCATTATAGCAGCTATAACTTCATTAATTCCAAACTTAGATTTTAACCATCCTACAAATCCACCCCATATAGCTCCACCTAAACAAGCCATTAAAAGAGTAAGTGGTATATGTATTATTGCTGGTAATTCAATTACAGAACCAACCATAGTTGCAACTAATGCACCTATTATAAACTGACCTTCTGCACCTATATTAAATAATCCCGTTTTAAATGCAAATGCAATAGATAAACCAGTTAATATAAGTGGTGTTGATCTTATTATTACCCATGCCATATATTTAGGTTTTCCAAATACACCTTCTATCATAGCTGAATATGCTTGTATAGGGTCTCTTCCTGCTATTAATAATGCTATTGCTCCAACTAATAAACCTAATACTATTGATATTAAGGAGAATAGAATAGTATTATCGACTAAAGAAATTTTCTTTTTATTTGTCTTACTACTCATTATCGTCACCTCCTGCCATCATTAAACCTAATGTATTTTCATCTGTATTTTTTGCATCTACAATTCCTACTATTTTTCCTTCATATATAACAGCTATTCTATCTGATACATTCATAACTTCATCTAATTCTAATGAAACTAGTAGTACTGCATTACCTTCATCTCTTTGTTTTACTAAAGCTTGATGAACGAATTCTATAGCTCCAACATCAAGACCTCTCGTAGGTTGAGTAGCTATAAGTAATTGAGGTTCTCCAGTAGCTTTTCTTGCAGTTTCTATATTATCAACTTCTCTACCTATTATAACCTTTTGTTGATTCCCACCAGATAATGCTCTTGATTTAACGCTATGATTTGTAGGTCTTACGTCAAATCTTTCTATTATTTCATCAGCATATTTTTCTATAGCTGCTTTATTTAATATTCCATTTTTAGAGAATCTTGGATCCTTATAATTTTGTAATACTGTATTTTCCGCAACAGTAAAATCTAATATTAATCCTCTTTTATGTCTATCCTCTGGAATATTTTTTATTCCATTGTTAAATATATCTTTTGGTTTTTTATTTAGTAACTCTTTTGAATTTACTTTTATACTTCCACTTTCTGCTTTTCTAAGACCAGTTAAAACTTCTACTAGTTCTGATTGGCCATTTCCGTCTATACCAGCAATACCTAGTATTTCTCCTGCTTTAACTTCTAGTGATAGTCCATCTACTACAGATACTTTTCTACTATCTTTTACTACTAAATCTTTTATTTCTAATACATTTGATGTTGGTTTTGCTTCTTTTTTATCAACTTTGAAATTAACTTCTCTACCAACCATCATCGCCGCTAACTCATCTTCAGTTGTTTCAGACACTTTAACTGTATCTATATACTTACCTCTTCTAATAATTGTACAGTAATCCGCAGCTGCTTTTATTTCTTTTAATTTATGAGTTATTATTATTACTGATTTACCTTCTTTAGTTAAATTTCTTATAATTTGTATAAGTTCTTGTATTTCTTGTGGAGTAAGAACTGCTGTAGGCTCATCTAGTATTAATATTTCCGCACCTCTATATAAAGCTTTTAGTATTTCTACTCTTTGTTGCATACCAACGCTTATATCTTCTATTTTTGCATTAGGATCAACATATAATCCGTATTTTTCTGATATAGCTTTAACATCTTCAATAGCTTTATTTATATCAATTGAACCAAAACCTTTGGTAGGCTCAACTCCTAATATTATATTTTGTGCTACAGTGAAAGGTTGAACTAGCATAAAATGCTGATGAACCATACCTATTCCATTTTCTATCGCAACATTAGGATTATCCATATTAACTAACTTTTCATTAATATAAATTTCTCCAGATGTTTGGTGATATAAACCGTATAGTATATTCATTAGTGTAGATTTTCCTGCACCGTTCTCTCCTAAAAGAGCATGTACTTCACCTTTATGTACAGTCAAGTCTATATTATCATTCGCAACAAAGCTTCCGAACTTTTTAGTTATTTTCTTCATCTCTACGACTTTTTGACTGTAGTTGATATTACCATTATTCATCGCTCTTTATTATCCTCCTTATTTAAAATTATCAGCCTTTTTATTATACTAAAATATAACTAATATAACAAACCTTTTATTTGTATTTTTTGTTTTAATTTGACTTTTTATGTATTATAATAATTTTTTATAAAATATTAATATACTTTATATTATTCTTTCCAAAATCTATTAAAATATTTTAAATATAATATGTAATTACATATTATATTTAAAAAGACTATCTTTAAAAAAAGATAGTCTTTTTAAATATAAGTAGTATTATTTATTTAATTGTTCATACTCTTCTTTGTTTGAAGGAACTTTAACTTCTCCTGATTTAATTTTTTCAGATTCCTTATTAACGTACTCTAATACATCTGGTGGAACATTTTTATTACTTGTTGGTGCTAAACCAACTCCACCTATAGATAATGTATTAACTATTATTTCTCCACCTTTATAACTTCCATCAACTACTTTAGATAACATTTCTAGTACTGCAACATCTATGTTCTTCATAGCTGAAGTTATTACATTATCTGGAGCTAAATAGTTTTGATCTTGGTCAACTCCTATAGCTTTTTTACCATTTTCTTTAGCCGCTTCTATAGCACCTATACCAACTGCTCCTGCGCAAGTAAATATTATATCAACATCTTTTGAATGCATTTGATTAGCTATAGTTTTTCCTAAAGCTGAATCTGTAAAACTATTTGCATATTGTACCATTACTTCTGCATCTGGTTTGGCAGCTTTAACACCAGCTCTAAATCCATAATCAAACTGGCTAATAACTGGAGATTCCATACCACCTATAAATCCAACTTTATTTGTTTCTGTCATTCTACCAGCTACTAATCCTGTTAAATAAGCTGATGCATTATCTTCAAATAATAATGAAGTTACATTTTCTAATTGTTCACCTTCACATGTTGCATCTATTAATGCAAATTGTTGATCTGGATAGTTTTTAGCCGCTTCTGTTATAGCTGGCTCTAATTTAAATCCAACACCTACTATTAAGTCCATTTCTTCATCAGCAAGTGTATCTATATTTTGAGCATAATCTGCATCTTGTTTAGATTCTAAATATTTTATTTCCAACTTATCTTTTCCAAATTTCTCTTGAGCGTCTTGGAATCCTTTCCATGCTGATTGGTTAAATGATTCATCATTTACTCCACCAGTGTCTGTTATCATCCCTACTCTAAATACTTTGTCACCATTATCTGTTGCTGTATCAGAATCTGATTTAGCTCCACATCCTACTAACATACTAGCACTCATTACTGTTGCTAAACCTAAAGCTATAAACTTTTTAAGTTTCATATTTATCCTCCTAATATTTATATAATATATAATATTTTATTCTATTTTACATCATTTTATATTTTTTTTCTACAAAAAAATTATATAAATGTATATTTTTATATATAAATTTAATTAAAATACAATTATATTCTACATTTTATTTTTTATATGTGATACACTATTTCTATTATTAAATTGTAAAATAATTATATTGATTAACATTTTTTATAATTTATAATCATATTATCTTTTTATGTATAATAAAAAATGATACTAAATATATACAATAAGTATCTTAATATTAGTATCATTTTATAATATAAGTATATATCTATCTCATACCCGGATAGTCTAATTGTCTTAATGCTTCATATACTACAATAGCAACTGAATTAGATAAATTTAAAGATCTAGCTTTTTCAAGATTTAACATAGGTATCCTTATACACGTTTCTAAATTTGATTTTATAAGTGATTCAGGTAAACCTTTAGTTTCTTTTCCAAATACAATAAATGAATTATCAACATACTTCACATCAGAATGAGCTTGATCTACTTTTGTTGTAGCATAAAAAAATGTTCCAGTTGGATTTTTTTCAACAACTTCCTCAAAGCTATCATAATATTGTATATTCGCTATATCCCAATAATCAAGACCACTTCTCTTTAAGTATTTATCTTCTAATGAGAACCCTAATGGCTTTACTAAGTGTAAAGTTGCTCCAGTCGCTGCACAAGTTCTGATTATGTTTCCTGTATTTTGAGGTATTTCTGGTTCTACTAAAACTACATTTATTGACATTTCATCCTCCTATTTTTGACTATATTATATTTTATTTACAATTATAGCAGAAATCTTCTTTTCTAAGAACTTACTTTGTTAAAGTTATTTTTATAATACTTACAATATTTTGTTATAGGACAAATTTCACAATCAGGTTTTCTAGCTTTACAAATTCGTCTACCATGAAAGATTAGTAAATGATGAGAATGAGACCACCTTTTCTTTGGTATAGCATCCATAAGAGCAAACTCTGTTTTTTCTGGAGTTTGAGTCTCTACTATACCAATTCTATTAGAAACTCTAAATACATGTGTATCAACTGCCATTGCATCTTGATTAAATGCATTACTAAGTACTACATTAGCAGTTTTTCTACCTACACCTGGAAGTTTAGTTAAATCTTCTAAGTTATTTGGAACTTCTCCATTATATTCATTACATATTTTTTCTGATGTTAACTTTATTTTTTCAGCTTTACTTTTATATAGTCCACAACTTTTTATTTCTTCACTTATTTCATCTATACTAAGTTTTGAAAAATCTTTTGGAGTATTATACTTTTTAAACATTTCACTTGTAACTTTATTCACTCTTACATCTGTACATTGAGCAGATAATATCGTTGCTACTAGTAGTTCAAATGGTGTTGTATAATCTAATTCACATTTTGCGTCTGGATAAGTTTGCTCTAATATATCCAATACTTTATTAATATTTTTCATATTTTTCTCCCTTATACCTCTTAATTTAATTTTATACTATCATCATAGTTAATAGATATTGATTAATCTAATGATAGGACTTGTAATTATAACAAACAATAATTTCAAAGCTATTATTTAATATTAACCATTAAAATTTATTTTAATTTTTAATTTATATATAAAATAAGAAGGTAAAAGTTAATTACTTCTACCTTCTTATCATTTTACCCATTAATATTTTATATAAAACTACCTTTTAGATGAACTTTGTAATTCATTAAATTCTCTTAATCTTTCTATTACTCGACTTTTTATTTCATCAAATTTAACATCAGTTAATATCTCTATAGCCTCTTCTACTCTTTCAACTGTATATATAGTAAACTTACCTTCATTTATTGCATTTGTTACTTCTTCAGATAAAACTAAATTTCTACTATTATTTTTAGGTATTATTACACCTTGATTCCCATTTAATCCTTGTTTTTTACAAGCAGAATAAAATCCTTCTATTTTTTCACTTATCCCACCAACTACTTGTATTTCTCCTTTTTGATTCATAGAACCTGTTGCAGCTATATTTTGTTTTAATGGTATTTTACTTAATGATGATAATAATGCATACAATTCAGCGCCTGTAGCACTATCGCCTTCTATTCCACCATAATTTTGCTCAAAACATATATTTGCATTTAATGAAAATGGAAATTCTTGTGCAAAATTCTCTGCTAAGTATCCGCCTAAAATTAAAACTCCTTTATTGTGTATCGGCCCACTCATATTAACTTCTCTCTCTATATTAACTATACCTTTATTACCTGGACTAGTTGTTACAGTTATTCGAGATGGTCGTCCAAATGAATATTCACCTGTACTTAAAACTGATAATCCATTCATAACACCAATCCTATTTCCGCTAGTTTCAATAAGTGTAAATCCATTTTCTAATGATTCATCCATCTTATTTTCTATTCTATTTAATCTTTTTTTTCTTTCTAATATTGCTTTTTGAACATCACATTTATCTACATATTCAGAATCTCTTATTTGAGCACAAACATCACCTTCAAATATAATTTCCATTATTTTATTAAATTTAGTTGAAAGTTTATATCTATCTCCACATATTCTAGTACTAAATTTAATAACTTCTTTTACTGCATCATACGTAAAATGTTTTAAGTTATTTTTACCACATTGATAAGCTATAAATCTAGCTATACCATCTTCATTATGATCTGTTTTATCCATTTCATTGTCAAAATCTACAAATATTTTAAAATACTTACTAAAGTCAGAATCATAGTTATAAAGTAAGTTATACATATAATTATTTCCTATTAGTACAACTTTAATATCTATAGGCATATTTTCAGGTTTTATTGATGTTTGTGTATCTACTCCTATTTGTCTTGATTGAATAGCCCTTTTTAGCATATCCCAAGATAATGGATATCTTAAAAGTTGATCTACATATAAAACTAAATATCCTCCATTTGCTTTATGTACTGCACCTGGTATCAATTTAGTAAAATCAGTTTTTACATTTCCATTATAATAGTCATATTCTGCTTTTCCAAATAAATTAGATGGACTTGGATTTATTTCAACTATTACTGGGGCTTTAGAGTTTTCTCTGTCAATTCCATTATCTACAAATAAATTAACTTTGTATTTGATAAAATGTTCTTTATCATACTTATCTTTTAATTCCTCTTCATCCATATAGAATAAATAAACATGTTCTAGTATATTTTCTCTCATATTATTTAAATAAGTTTTAACTTTATCATAACTATTATATTTTTCTAGTAAAACTTCAATGTGAGGGTCAATTATGAATTTTGCGATTTCTTCTTCTAATTCTAATAAAGCTTCTTTTGCTACATTTTCTAATTCTCTAATTTTATAAACTACTTGTATTGCTGCATTTTCTAATTCTCTTTTTGATTTATAAAATTCTTCATCTTTATAATCTTCATCTTCATCATTCTCTTCATCTTCTATAGGTATAAATACCATCCCCACTTTACTACTCTTTAATTTAAAACCTTTCTCCTCTGCATATTTTTTCATTTTTTTTACAAGAGTATCTTTTTCTATTTCATATTCCTCAATTAATTGATTTTTTCCTATTTCAAAATCTTCACTTTCAAAAGCATCCTTTAATTCATCTAATAATGTTTCTATAAGTTTTTCAATGTCTTTTTTGAATACTCTACCTAAACCTTTATCAAGATCAATTATAAGTGGTTCTCTGTTATTCTCAAAATTATATACATAACACCAGTCTTTGTGATTTCTTTTTTTAGCTGCATATTTACTTAAAGCATTTATAGCATATGTTGTTTTACCTGTACCTGAATCTCCCGATAAATATATGTTATATGCTGGATTATTTATTTTTAATCCTTTTTCCATAGCTTCTATAGCTCTTTCTTGACCTAATATACCCTCTAGAGGTTCTATCTCAGATGTATTATTAAAATTTAGCATTGACCCTCCCCCCTTCTATCATTTTATATATTCTATGATTAATAGCTTGTAAATGTTGAGTTATATAATACTAATTTTATTCACTACAGATAATATCTTTCCATTTAAATTCTTTATAACAAAAAAGAAGCCTTTGACTCCTTACTCATTAGGCTTCTTTGAAACTATATCTATATTTCTTTTTATTATGTTCTTACCTCTCCAGCTAAATGCTCTATTTCCATATCGTCTCTTAAATTCTTTATTTGATATATCATTAATCTCTTCAATATCTAATTTAATTATTGTATCTTCTTTAAATCTTTTTATTTCAGTTATAGGAATATTTTTATTATGAGGACATACATCTTGACAAATATCACATCCAAAAACTTTTTTGTTTGATTCTAATACTTTTTTCTCTTCTTTTTCTAAATCTCCTTTTTTCTGCGTTATATAAGATAGGCATCTTTTAGGATTCATTTCATAATTTCCTAAAAGAGCATTTCCCGGACAATATTTTACACACTTTCCACATTTTATACATGTTTTTTCTGATGGAATATCGCTTTTAAACTCATAATTACTCAATATATATCCTATAAATACATATGAACCATATTCATCTGTTATTATATTATTATTTATACCAAAATATCCTATTCCAGATAAATAAGCTAAATATCTATCAACTAATGGTCCATTATCTGCAAATATTTTATATTCAAAATTTTCTATATTATCAACTAAGTAATTACATATCTCTTGTAACATATCTTTTACTACTATATGATAATCTTCTCCATAACAATATTTTGATAAATTACTTTCGTCAAAATTTCCTATATAATAAGGAAATGCACACACTATTATAGATTTTACATTTTCCATTGTTTCTTTCGGATTTACTCTCTTCTCTATCATAGGTTCTTCCATTCCAGTAATATATCCATTCAATAATCTTTGTTTTATTATCTTTTCTAAATCATAATATGGTCCTATTGGAGCAATTCCTACACAATCTATTCCTATTAATTTACAAAATTCTTTTAATTCTTCTTTCTTCATAAAAAACCTTCCATTAATTAAATATTAGTTTTATAATAACTAGAGTATAAAGGTGGTGATATTTTGATCAAATTAACAATACCAGGTAGACCTATAAGTAAGTCAAACTTTAAACTTCACAATGTACATGGACAAGCATGGATGCCATCAACAGGTAAACATTCAAAATATTTAGCTTACGAAAATATGATTGCCGGCTTTATAAACCAACAATACTTTGGTGAAACAATAGAAGAAGATTTAATAACTATATTAAAGCTATATTTCCCAAATAAACGTATGGGAGATTTACATAACTATCCTAAAAGTATATGTGATGGCATAGAAAAAAGCGGAATAATAAAAAATGATAAACAACTTAAACCAGTTTTATTATTTGACTTTATAGATAAAGATAATCCTCGTGTTGAAATAGAGCTTTATCCTATTTCACAATATGATGTATCATATGTTATATCTAAAAAATAATTTATATATAAAAGAGAACTTAAAACTTAAGTTCTCTTTATTATTATTTATACTCTATATTTTTAATAAAGCTTAAATAATATTTTTTAAAATTTCCTATATATTATTCAATTACAATACATTCTTTTCCTATATTATCCTTTTATTTAACATACTACCAATATCGTTCATTTTTATTTTTTACATTTACTTTACATAATAACTTTATATTTATATACTTCCATACAATATATTTTTTATATTATAAGATTATTTAATTATATAATCAAAATCTATTTATTAGATAATATTTCTTTTATCATAGCAATTTCTTTTTTATGACCTTCATCTTCAAGAGGCGTTTCTAAGAAGAAAGGTAATTTATTTAATTTAGGATGGCTCATAAAATTTATTATAGCATTTAAACCAATTTCACCTTCTCCTATTACTGCATGTCTATCTTTTTTACTACCAAAAGGCATCATACTATCATTTAAATGTATAGCTTTAAGTCTGTCTAATCCTATTATTTGATCAAACTCCTGTAAAACTCCATCTAAATTATTTACTATATCATATCCTGCTGAAAATATATGACATGTATCTAAACATACCCCTAATTTTTCATTATGAGTTACACCATCTATTATTTGTTTTATTTGTTCAAAAGTAAATCCAATTTCTGTTCCTTTTCCAGACATAGTTTCAAGAAGAATAGTTATATTTTCTTTACCTGTTAGTGTTCCATTTAAAGCATCTACTATCCTTTGTATACCAAAATCCATCCCTCCACCAACATGGCTACCAGGATGAAAACACATATACTCAATTCCTAAAGAATCCATTCTTTCTATATCCTCTTTTATAACTTTTCTACCAAATTCGTATACATCATCTTTAGATCCACCTAGATTCATAGTGTACGGCGCATGAGCTAAAAGAGGTCCAAAATTATATTCCATTCTTATATTTTGAAATTTCTCTACATCTTTTTTATCAAGTACTTTAGCGTTTCCTCCTCTTGGATTTCGACTAAAGAATTGAAATGTATTTGCTCCAATATCTACTGCTGTTTTAGCTGCCTTAGCAAATCCTTTTGATATAGAAATATGTGGTCCTATTACAATCATTTTCAATCTCTCCTTATTAATTAAAATTTTATATTATTAATATACCCAAAAAAATAAGTATCAATAAAAATTGATACTTATCATAAATTACATGTTTGTTTTTTTTTGTATCGGTATAGAAGCCATAACTATATCATATTGCGCCTCTTCACCTTCTGATCTTTTTTTATGTATAATTTCCTCTATCTTGCATTTTATAGTATTATTAAGTTCTATAAGTTCATTTTGTGTCAAAGATATATTATAATAGTCAACTATATTTTTTTCTTCTAGTAATTCATTTTTTGAAGCTTTATAAAATAATTCTATTATATAATCAATTTTTGATAAGAATATTTCATTATTATCATCTTTAACAGATAAATTTATTACATTGTTATCTATAACTATATTCCTTGATTTTGGATAATAGTACTTTTCTACAATCCCCGATTTAACCTTCTCTTCTACTAATTCTAAAATACCAACTTTATAAAGTGTTTTTATATGATAATTTATTTTTGCATGAGGTTCATCAAGCATTTGAGATAACTGTTTAGCTGATAGTGGAAAGTCATTAAATGCTTTTAAAATATCTAATCTCCTTTGATCAGCGATAGCTTTTATACATTCTAAATCCTTAAGTATAAGTACCTCTCTCATTGCCCCATCCCCCTTGAAAGGTTTTTATTTATAATTTAATTATATAAAAAGGTTTAATAGTTGTCAAAATTTACATATTTTAGAATATATTTAATTCTAACTTTTCAGATAAATCTTCTAAAACTTTAACTCCAGCTATACTATTTCCTTTTTTATCAAGAGCTGGTCCATAAACACCTATACCCATTGCATCTGGAACAGAAGCCATTATACCCCCTCCTACACCAGATTTTGCAGGTATTCCAACCTTTATAGCAAATTCACCTGATGCATCATACATTCCACAAGTAACCATAAATGTTTTTACCATTCTAGAAACTTTTTCACTAATTAATCTTTCTTTATTTTCTATATCTATTCCATACATAGCAAGATTTATTCCAATTCTCGCCAAATCAACACAATCTATTTCTATAGAGCATTGTTTAAAATATAAATCTAATATTTCTTCTACATCTCCATTTATAAATCCATCATTTTTTAGTAAGTATGCCATAGCTCTATTTCTATCACCAGTTAATTTTTCTGACTTATAAACTTCATAATTTATACCAATACTATCATTATTAGCTAGGCGTCTAAAAAATTGTAACATTCTTTCTTCTTTTTCTTCTAGACTATTTCCTTTTATAAGTGATGTTGTTACTATTGCACCTGCATTTATCATAGGATTTGAAGGCTTCTTTGTATCATTTGTTTCTAGCTTCATTATTGAATTAAATGGATCTCCACTTGGTTCCATTCCTACTTTAGAAAATACAGTCGTCCAATCATTATCCATTAAAGCCATAGCTAATACTATAGGTTTAGATATACTTTGTATAGTAAATTTAGTATCATAGTTTCCACCTGTATATATGTTGTTATCTTTATCTATTATACATATACCCAAATCACTTCTTTTTGCATTTTTTAATTCTGGTATATAACTAGCAACCTGACCATAATTAGTATATTTTCTATTTTCATCTATTATTTGTTTTAATAAATTATTCATTAGTTCCTCCTTAATACATGATACTTATAAATATATTATGTAATATAAAGAGGGATATATCAAAATATATTTATATATAATAATATTATTATATATAAATATATTTTTTAATATAGCCCCTCTTCCCAATCAATCTACTATTTTACTTCCACCTATAAATTCTCTTAATATAGATGTAGAAGGTATATCTGATATATCTTTTAGTTCAATAAAATACTGTAAAAATTTAAGTAATCTATTAGCTTCTATATATGATTCATCACAACTTTTTATTTCTTCTAATAATGGTTTCGCATATCTTTTTAATACCGCTAATTCATAAACACATGCTGAGTTAAATATTATATCAGCTTCTTCCTGATATGGAAATATATATTTCTTTTCACCTCTTCTTACAGAATCCCAATTCATAATTGTATGTTTAGCACTATATCCTCTAAAGTTATAGTCCCTTACCATTCTTCTTATAAGTCTTAAGTCTGTAGTAGGTATTCTATTATAATCATCTAAATTTATTTGTGTAAGAGCGCTAATATATATTTTAAATTTATCTTGATCTGGTATTGATGATGTTAATATAGGATTTAACCCATGTATTCCCTCTAGTATTATAGGTTGATTTTCTTTTATTTTTAATTTTTTATAATTCTCTTCTCTTTTTCCAGTTTTAAAATTAAATTTAGGAAGATTTATTTCTTTTCCTTCTAATAAACTTTTTAAATCTGAATTAAATTTATTTAAATCTATAGCATATATTGATTCAAAATCATATTTACCAAATTCATCTAAAGGTGTATCTTCTCTATTTAAAAAATAATCATCTAGTGATATAGATACAGGATTTAATCCATTAACTTTAAGATGTATACACAATCTATTAGCAAAACTAGTTTTTCCAGATGAAGATGGTGCTGCTATAAGTATAACTCTTTTTTTATTTTCTTTTATCATATCTGCTATTTGAGATAATTTTTTCTCATGTAAAGCTTCAACTGTTCTTATAATTTCTCCATATTGGTTATTTTCTATTATTTTATTTAAATTTATAACTTTATCTACATCCATTAATTTTGACCATTCTTCTGCTTCTTTGTAAACATTGGCAAGTTTCGGTTGTGGTATATACTTTGTAGCCTTTGTTTTATCAAGTTCGCTAGGACCTAATAATATTACTCCATTTTCATACTGTTTTAAATCAAAAGTTTTTACATACCCTGTTGAAGGTAACATATGTCCATAAAAATGATTTATATAATTATTGCATTTATATATTTTTACATCATCATATTCTTTGTACCTTAGTAATTCAGCTTTTTCATACATCCCATGATTTTCAAATATATTAATAGCATTCGACTTCGTTGTAGATATCTTTTCTATTTTATAGTCTTTATATATTATATCTTTCATCTTATTTTTTATATTTTTTATATCAAACTCTTGAAGACTTGTATCTGTATGAACTTCACAATAAAGCCCTTTAGATAGAGAATGTTCTATTGTCACTCTAGCTTTATTAAATAATTCATTACAAGCCATTATAAATATAAAAGACATTGTTCTAAAATATACTCTTGATCCATCTGAATTTGTTGTGTCTAAAAATTCTATATTACAATCTTCTTTTACTTCGTAACTTAATTCTCTTAGCTTATTATTTATGTTTGCAATTGTTATATATCCATTATATTCAGCTTCAATATCCTTTACTATATCTTCTAAAGCTATACCTGAAGAATAATCTTCTAAATAATATTCTCTATTAATATTATTTACTCGTATATTTATACTACTCATAAAATATGTGCTCCCTTCGTCAATATAGTAAAAAGAGGTATATTATACCCCTTTTTTTATTTTATCTAGTATATTTATAGTTTCTTTAATATGATTATAATTAATTTCTAGTATTAAATACTTTGCACTAAGACTCAATATTTTTTCTATTTCGTTTTTTTGCAAAATACCCTTTCCTATGCCTAAGTGACTATCCTTAATACCATTATTATCACTTAAATGAATTATCTGTAACTTATCATTTAAATTTTCTATGTAGTCACTCTTATTTATTAAGTTATGCCCTGTATCATAACAAAAACATAAATTTTTATTTTCAACTTTATTAAATATATATTCAAAATCTTTATATATATATCCAATATTTGAAAAATCTCCATTCCTAGAATATGTATTCTCTATAGATACTATTTTATTACTTATTTTTAATAATTCTTTAAAAAATAGAATACTATTATCTAAATATTTTAACCTATCTTTATGTAATCTTTCAGACATTACATAACCTAAATGCATATTAAAATATTTAATATTTAAATCTTTTAATTCATATTCCATTTTATTTATAAAATCTACCCATGAATTTCTTATATATTTTATATTTTCACAAGAATTTAGCTCCATTGGAAGATGTATTCCTAAAGATAAATTTAATTTATTAAATTTATCTTTGTAACTACATAGCTTTAAACATTCATCTAAATTATCTATACCTACTTCTATATGTTCAATTCTTTTTATATCTTTACAAAGTTCTAATGCTTCGTCTAAGTTAAATAAAAGTGAAGATATACCTAATCTCATATAATTACCTAACTTATAGTACCTATTTTATTGAACGGGAATAACCTTAACATAACTTTACCCATGATATCTTTTTCATCAATTAATCCAACTTCTTCATATCTACTATCTAAACTTTTTTCTCTATTGTCCCCCATAGTAAATACTTTACCTTCTGGAACTATTAAATCAATATTTCCACTAGTATAATTATCATGTATATATAGCTCGTCTAAAAGCTTATTATCTACATATACTTTAGAATCTTCTATCTTTATATGCTGACCCTCTGTTGCTATAACTCTTTTTACTAAATCTTTTGGTTTTCCGTCATCTTGTAATAAATTAGTTTTGAACACTATTATATCACCATCTTTTGGCTCACCTATTTTATACGCTATTCTATTTATTATTAAATAATCATTTTCTACTAGTGTTGGATACATAGATTCACCTCTAACTAAAGTAGGTCTTATAAATTGAGTTATTATAAAAGCAAATACTAGTGCTGTAGCTAATACTTTTATCCACTCAATTAATTCCTTCTTAAACTTTTCACTCACTCACACCATCTCCTCTAAAATTAGTGATTTTCTTGGCTCCCTATCATATGAATAACCATTTCATTAATATTGTCATATTTATTTGAACTAATACCTAAGTCCAAAAGTTCACATGCTTTAACTAAATCTCTCATAACTTCCATAGGACTTCCGTAAATACTTTCAATTTCTTCTTTACTTATACCCTTAAAACCATGACCTACAGGACTTTCATTTCTAAGTCTTATTAAGTTTTCTAACCTATCATTATTTAGTATTTCTACTACCTTTTCCATTCTTTTAGTTTTCTTCACATGTCTATTTATATACTGAGTTACCCCTTTGATTAAGTTTCCACTATAAATATTATACTTCTTTTTTAATGTATATAGTATATTTTTCTTTGATACCATATATCCATGCATTGATACTTTATAGTTTTTAGATTCTTTTGTATTTACAAATATATATTTAAATAGAGCTTCTTTTAATCTATAAAGTCTACCTAAAAAATCTATGTATTCTTCATTTACAATCTGAATTTTTATATTTTCAATTAGTTCAGATAGTATATCTTCCGGTTCTCCTTGTTCTAAATTATTTAGGTTAGTTAAGAGTTTTTTTATTTCTCTTCTATTTAGCATTTGGCTACTCATTTTTCCTATAGACTCTAATGCTCTTTTGAATTCAAAATTAACCGAATATTGGCATGATTCAATTAAAAAATATAAATCTCCATCTATAATTCCTGCTTCTTCTAATATATCTAATACCGCATCATAATCATATCTTTGTAAAAATTTCGATATAGCATACTCTTGATTTTCACTTAAAATATCCATATGTTACCTCCATAAAATAACTTTATATTTTATTATTGAACTATATCAAAAATTTTATTAAAGAATTTTAGTAATTTATTCTTAAACCTTTAGGATAATGATTTTTCAATATACCATTAGATTCTTTTCCCCATCCAAGACCTACTCCTTCTACACAAACTAAAACCCATCCTCTACTTTTTCCAGTTTCTATAGTATTACCTCTTAAATAATCTAAAATCTTATCATCTTCTACGCTAAAATTTTCTACATTCTTTACATCATCAATCTTTAAATAATGAGATAATGCATGAGAAGGCTCAAATCTATTTTTCTTTAACATTCCTAAATGCAATCCATATCTTAATACTTTTAATTTTTTAGTATCTGGATGTTCTTTCGGTAATAAATATAAGTTTTCACCTCTAATATCAAATCTACTTTCAAATGATATATTTAAGAATTTTTTTTCAAATTCTCTGTAATCTTTTACTTCTTTATCGTAGTTCTTTATTTTTATATCCTTGACCTTACAATCTTCATTTTCTAATTTTTGAATTTTAGCTACAAAATGACCTTCTCCAGTTACTTTATGTGGCCATAATCTGTGCATTTCAATTAGTTTAGCATCTTTATATTCAGATATAAATTCATTTATCACATCTTCATTTTCTTCTTTTGAAAAAGTACAAGTAGAATACACTAATATTCCGCCATTATTTAACATATTATATCCGTCTCTTAAAATCTCTCTTTGTATATTTTGACACTCTATAACCTTAGCATAACTCCAATCTGTTATTGCAACTTCATCCTTCCTAAACATACCTTGCCCTGAACAAGGAGCATCAATTACAATCTTATCAAAATATCCTGTAAATACTTTATTTAAACTTTTAGAATCAGTATTTGTTATTATACAGTTTCTTGCTCCAAATCGTTCTAAATTTTCTCCTAGAGCTCTTATTCTAGTAGGATTTATTTCATTTGATACTAACAATCCTGTGTCATTTAATTTTGATAAAATATATGTAGACTTTCCTCCTGGAGCAGCACACATATCAAGCACTTTATCATCTTCTTTTATTTCAAGGTGAGGAACTACACTCATTGCAGATGGTTCCTGCAAATAATATGCCCCAGATTCATGTAATGGACTCTTACCTGGTCTATCTATATTCTCATTATAGTAAAAACCTTCCTCAGCCCAAGGTATGGGATTTAAATCATATAAATTTAAATTTAATAATTCTTCTTTGCTTATTTTTAAAGTGTTAATTCTTAACCCTGTTGTTTTAGGCTCATCATAACTTTTTATAAAATCATCATATTCATCCATAAGAAGTTCTTTCATATCATCTAAAAATCTTTGTGGTAATTTTTTCAATTTTAATCGTCCTTTCTCTTATTATGTCTAATAAATTTATATCTTCTTAAAAATTTCCTTCTAGAATTATTTGTATATTCATCTAATTTATCTAAACTACTTTTCCATAAATATACTATATAAACTACAAACACTATAATAGACCATCTATATGGTATCATCAATATAAAATCAAAAACTCCATGTAATAAAATAGGTAATATTATAGCCAATGCTAAATATTTTCTTTTTTTAATTTTAGAGCTAGTAAATTTATATTTTGAAATATAATATCCCATAATTATCCCAAACATCATATGAGCAGGAACTGATATTATTGATCTTATAATTCCAACTTTAAAAGCTGATATTGGATCTTCTAATAAGATATATATAATATTTTCAATAGTTGCAAATCCTAATGATAAAAATACTGAATATATAATTCCATCCAGTCTCTCATTAAAATTCTTTTCTTTTAATAAATCTGGAATAAGAACTAATGCTTTTAATCCTTCTTCAACTAATCCAGCAACTATAAAAGACATGTAAAAAATATAAAATTTTCCTGAAAATATATTTACTTTTATAAGTATTTCTTCCCCATAAATTGCCAACATACTTACTAAAATACCAAATATAAAAAATTTAATTAATATACATATAGGTTCTTTATCATACTTATCTTTCAAATATATCCATAATATAATAGCTATTACTGGAGCTATAGCTAAAACTAATAAATCTAATTTCATAAATTATCCCTCTCTTTATATTTTATAAATATATTATTTCCATTTACCTTAACAAAATAATAACTATATTCATAGTATAAATATAGAAAAGTATTATTTATATAAAAAGAGGTGATTATATGCAAGATGGTTTCTTAACAGTTAGTGTTATTGATAGCTCAACTAATAGACCTATAGAAAATGCAACTGTAAATATTTATAAAAATCCAGAATCAGGAGAAAGGCAAACTCAAATATACCAAAATTTAAAGACTGATAGCTCTGGTCAAATAACTGGTATTACATTAACAGCACCTGATATTGAATATTCTCAGCAACCTTCAGATGTTAGACCTTACAGCCAATATACTGTAGAAGTAATTTCAGAAGGATACGAAACTGCTATTATTGATGGAACTCAAGTATTTCCTACTATAGAGTCTAGGCAAAACGTACCTTTAAATTCTCAAACAAGACGTAGACATTTCTATTCTAGGCAAAGTGAAGAGATTTATGATATAGGAGATAATACTCTGTACGGAACATATCCTCCTAAAATACCAGAAAGTGATTTAAAGCCATTATCTCCACCAACTGGATTTGTTGTATTAGATAATCCTGTTGTTCCGGAATTTATAGTTGTTCATGATGGTCTACCTGAAAATAATTCTGCTCCAAATTACTGGATTCCATTTAAAGAATATATAAAAAATGTCGCTTCATCTGAGATATACTCTACTTGGCCAGAACAAACTATATACGCAAATGTTATAGCTATAATATCATTTACTCTAAATAGAGTTTTTACAGAATGGTATAGAAATAAAGGACTTAATTTTACAATTACATCATCTACTGCATATGATCATAAATTTATAAATAATAGAAACTTCTTTGATACTATAAGCGTAATTGTTGACAATATTTTTAATACCTTTATAAAAAGACCTCCTACATCTAGACAGCCACTTTTAGCTCAATACTGTGATGGTAAAAAATCTCAATGTCCTAATCAAATGACTCAATGGGGAAGTAAAGATTTAGGAGATCAAGGAAAAGATTATGAAAGTATTTTAAGATATTTTTATGGTGATGAAATTATATTTGAAAAAGCACCTATAGTAAGCGGAGTTCCTGTATCATTCCCTGGAGATACATTGCAAGTTGGATCTAGTGGAAAATATGTTAGAACTATACAAAATCAATTAAATGCAATATCAAACTCTTACCCTGCTATCCCAAAAGTAAAAGAAGATGGTATTTATGGTAACAGTACAGCTGAATCGGTAAAAATTTTCCAAGAAATATTCGGCCTTCCTCAATCAGGTGTTGTAGATTTTAAAACTTGGTATGAAATTTCTAGAGTTTATGTTGCCGTTACAAAAATAGCTTCTTTAAATCCTCAAATTTAATATAAAAGACCACTTTTATGTGGTCTTTTATTACTTAAATATTTCTTTATATTCTGGTTTTAATATATGATCTATTTTATTAACATTTATCATAAATTCAGGTATACCTGCTGCATAAGGAGCTATATCATATAAATCAAAATATACTACTATATTATCATCTTGTATATAAAATTTTTGTTTATCTTCTATACTTTTAAATTCATACACTCCCTTATTTTGTTCATCTAACTTTATTAATTCCTCTATTTGCCTTCTTATCTCTTCATTTATAATATTTTTATAGTCTGACCCTTCTTTAAATAAATTATCTAACGTTAAAAAATTTCCATTTCTTATATCTATATTGTATGCTACATTCTCATAATATCCATGAGCTCCACCTGCATACTTATAATATTTTATCAATATACTTAATATATTATCACTATTTTTCTTTACATCAAAATCAACATTAGCAACAAATTTATTTTCTACTTCAGGGAGTGCATCGTTATATTCTTTTGCTTGCTTTTGTGAATCATTAAAAAACTTCATTATACTATTTGTTATTTCATCGTTTATATTTTTTGATATATCTTTATTATCAATCATTATTATAGGTATATTAATAATACTATTTATATACTTATTATTCTTAGTTATTGTTTGAGTATCTATATTAGCAATTATACTACTAGTTTGTATCATCTTTATTTTGTTCTTAAATATAGTAAAAGGAATTTTAAATTCATATGCTAAATCTTCTTTACTTGATTTGTATGGATTAAAATAAATATTTATTCCTTCATCTATTATTTCATAATTTGTATATTTATTAATTTTTATTTTATTTTTATCAACCTTCAATTTATTATCTTTTATATAATCTATTATATAATCATAAATCACATCTTCATAATCTTCATTATCCTTTAATAAATTATTTAAGAAAATTCTTTGACCTGTATTTAAGTCAAAAACATAACTATCTTTTTCTTGCTTAAATTTATTATCTTTATATCTTATTTCTTTATATATTACAATATTTAATAAACTTTTATTTTCAAAAACTATATGATAATTTATATTAACATTAGTTTTAGAATTATTTTTATAAAGCTGAGATTCTTGCCTTTCATGATTTATTGAATCATTTATATTTCTTCTAATATACGAATTTATATATCTTTCAACTTCTTCATTTGAATAATGTATCTCTGGCATTCTTGCACTTATTACTAAGTTTTTTTCATCGATTTTAATTTTTTCTTCGGTTACCTTTACTAGTTTAAATCCTTGATATAAATTTGTTTGTAATCCATCTTTTATATTAAATATATCAAATACGCTAAATATTGTAAGTATCATTATAGCTAATAATATGTACTTATATTTTAAGAAGTTTGCTAGTCTCTTCATGTCTTGATTTTCCTCCTAAATATAATTCTTTTATTTTATATTTAGATTTTTTGTATTTTTTATCCCCATAAAATATAAAAATACTCTATTATTAATTCTCAAATTTAAAATTTCTATATAAAATAAAAAAACTTAAGAATATATCTTAAGTTTTTTATTTTATCTATTTTTTTATAAGTTTTACTATTGTTTCAACGTGGCTTGAGAGGACAGAATGAATGTCATTTGAGTACGTCCGTTCTCGGAAACATATCCACTTCGCTTTTGGCACTATCGGTATACGGGAACATATCCAATCTCTCTCTGGAATGTATACCATACTTTTAAAAGGCAGAATAGCATTTTAACTTATGCTACCCTACCTATAACTAAACATTTACAGTTGCATGTGGCCTATTGTTTTTAGCCGTTAAATATTTTATAACTATTAAATAGCGATACAAATTGTTCGAAACTAATATTGTTTATATCATATATTCTCGCATGTTTTAAAGCTTTATTAAATTGATTTTTTGTAAACAGTTTTTCATACTCTTTGTTAACCCATTTCATTACAAAAGTTTCATATTTTTTTCTCTCTTTAAATGCCATTTTTGCTGGCTTTCTTTTTAATACAATTAATGCGCTATCCACTTTAGGTTTTGGATGGAAATAATACCTAGGAATTTTTGCTAATATAGAAATATCTACCTCTGCCATTAACAGCAATGCTAGTGATCTGTTTGTATCTAATAACCTTTTAGCAAAACCATATTACACTATTAAATAACTTATTGTGGCTGAACTTTCAAAAACAATTTTTCGAATTATATTTGTGCTTATGTTGTAAGGTATGCTGCCAAATATTTTATATGGATTGTGGCTAGGAAATGTAAATTTCAGTATATCATCATTTACTATTTGATAGTTAGGATAATTTAAGAGCTTATTACGAGTTACCTCACATAATTTAGAATCAATTTCTATCGCCGTAACAAAATTACATCTCTTTACCAATTCAGCAGTAAAATGACCTTTCCCTGCACCTATTTCAAAGATGTTATCTTTTTCATCTAAACTTATGCAATTCATTATTTTTTCTATGTGATATTTTGAAGTAATAAAATTTTGACTATCTTTTATATTTACTTTGTTCATTAGAAAAACTCCTTAATTTATTGCATCTCTTTTCGAATATTTATTCATTAATTCCTCTAACCCTGCTTCGGATGTTAGAATTTCAAGATTATCAAATATTTCCTCTCCGCTCCAGTTCCACCACTCTAGCTTTAGTAAGAATTCAATCTTTTCGTCACTAAAGCGTTTTTTGATAAACTTAGCTGGATTCCCACCATATATTGAATAGGGTTCAACACTTTTCACTACTGTTGAATTAGCGGCAATAATCGCACCATCACCAATTATAACACCTGGCATAATGGTTACATTTTGACCAATCCAGACATCATTACCAATCACAGTATCTCCCTTAAAAGGAAGTTGTTCTATTGTAGGAGTAACCTTTTCCCATCCACAGCCAAAGATATTAAAGGGATAGGTTGTGATTCCATCCATTCTATGATTTGCACCATTCATAATAAACTTCACACCCTCTGCTATTGCGCAGAACTTGCCTATTATCAGTTTATCTCCAAGAAATTCATAATGATACTCTATATTATCATAAAATTTCTCTGGTGAATTTTTATGATCACTATAGTAGGTGTAATCTCCAATCTCAACATTGGGTCTTTTCGGTAGGTTACTTAAATAACAAACAGTTTTTATGTTTTCATTTGGATATAGTTTTTTCTTATCTGGTCCTATCATAGGATACATCTCTCTTTCATACTTTTATATATTTTCTATATTCTTATTTGGATCATCATATATTTTAACACAATAAGTCATTTTAAGCAACTTTTAAATTAAAAAATCCATTAAAAACCGCCAAATGGTGTTAGCCCTTAATTGGCGGTTAATATTCTATATCTCTTCGTCAATCTCAATCCCAGACTTGAATTCAACGGTGAGCTTAGCTTCATATATCGTTACTTTTTCAATAAGCCGCCTTACCAACTGCTCATCATATTCCTCCAGTTCACGTGACTGTTTATTCAAGAAATCAGTCATTTCAGCGATTCGTTGCCTTTTCCCTTCTCGATCTGCATTCTCTACAAGTGCATTTTGCTTTAACTCCCGAAGTCGATAAATTTCATCAGCCACATCTTCATAGTCATTTTTTGATTTTGCTTGTATAAGGAGCTGTTGTTGTAACTCTTCCAATCTTCTATCAATATCATCGGTGGTATTATCATTTTCTTCATTGAGGACGGTAGCTATGTTTTTCTGTAACGTTGAGAGGAAGGGCTCTTTGTTAGTCAAAAGTTCGTTAATAGCCTTAACCACTGCTGCCTGTAATGTTTCCTCATTTATGGTAGGTGCCGTACATTCAGAGCCTTTTTCCTCTAAACGACTAACACATCTCCAAACAATAGACTTGTAACCTCGGTTATTCCAATGTACTCGTCGGTAAATATCACCGCATTGCCCACAGTAAACAATACTTGATAAAGCATACTTACTACTATAGACTCTCTTTTTACCACCTTTACCTCCTCGGATATTCGCTCTTCGAACCATCTCTTCTTGAACCTGCATAAAAAGCTCGCGTGGAATAATAGGCTCATGGCTGTTTTCTACATAATACTGGGGAACGATGCCGTTATTTTTGACCCTCTTTTTAGAAAGGAAATCAACCGTATATGTTTTTTGTAGAAGGGCATCACCGATGTACTTTTCATTCTGCAGTATCTTTTTCAGTGTTTCTGGCCTCCATTTGGCTTTTCCCGCCGCTGTAAGAATCCCGTCTGCTTCTAGTCCTCTTGCTATCTGTAAAAGGCTGGCTCCTTCTAGGTACTCCCTGTAAATCCGTTTAACAACCTCAGCACCCTCTGGGTCAATCACTAGTTGCTTGTTTTCATCCTTGGTGTATCCAAGGAAACGCTTGTGGTTGACCTGAACTTCACCTTGCTGATATCGATACTGAATACCCAGCTTAACGTTCTGGCTTAAGGATTGGCTTTCTTGTTGGGCAAGGGATGCCATGATAGTTAGCAATACTTCACCCTTGGAATCCATGGTGTTGATATTCTCTTTTTCAAAGAATACAGCGATGTTTTTATCCTTTAATTGACGAATGTATTTAAGGCAGTCCAACGTGTTTCTCGCAAATCGGCTGATGGATTTTGTAATGATCATGTCAATATTTCCTGCCATGCACTCTTCGATCATGCGGTTGAATTCATCACGCTTTTTGGTATTTGTACCTGTGATGCCGTCATCCGCAAAAATACCTGCCAATTCCCATTCCTTGTTCTTCTTAATATAGTTTGTATAATGCTCTATCTGAATTTCATAACTTGAAGCCTGCTCCTCACTATCCGTTGAAACACGGCAGTAAGCAGCCACTCGTATTTTGGGTTTGCTTTCACTATTTTTATTATTTCCGACTCGCTTAATTGCCGGAATGACTGTTACATTCCTACTCACTGCCACTTGTTACACCTCGCTTTCTATCAAATTGTAGGCATATTCCGCCTGCTTGTATGGATCTTCATATTTTTGCACCAGAGGTTTTGCTTTGAACTTTACAGGGTAATCCCTTTCCGGTTCATCTTTAGGCTCCCATATCCTTCCGAGCTTTTCTGCTCGTTTTCGTTTTTCCACCCCAGCCTTTTTAAATGTCTCCTCATCAATAATTGGAGGGTAGAATTCATCGCCAAGGTATTGCTTGTTCTGCAACATCTTTCCTGCAGTGGCATGATAGCAGTCTATCCCAGCTTTTTTAGCAGCACCCTTCAAAGAAAGTCCTGCCAAGTATCCTGAAAATAATTCTTTTACTTGTTCTGCTGCTATATCATCTACAACAGCCTTTCCATCTTCAATTCTATATCCATAGGGTGTGTGACCCATCTAATTCACCAACCTTTCCCTCAATGTGATTCCACATTTTAATTCAAAACCGACTTCCTCCCGTGAAAAGACAATAATCCTCTCTACGTAATCTTCAAACAACTCATCCTCATAAGCTGTGAGCATTTTGGACTTAGTGGCAAACTTAAGCAGACGGTCAACCTCATGGAGCTTAACGAACAAACAAGGCTGAAGATTGAAAGTAAATCTGACAAAATTCGTGTTCGTGATCTGGTAACAATAGAATCAACCTTTAACACTGAATATTTCGAGGGTGGTTGCATTTACTTTTTAAATACTCAAAAACTCGGTTCTGATAAACTGCTAACAGGGACTTCAGATACACGCCAATATTCCATCTGGGAAACACTTACTAATACTGCTAAGCGCAGTCCTAAACAATTTTATGTGGTGATTGATGAAGCGCATAGGGGTACCTATACATCCGTTCAAGCAGAAAACAAGGCACAGTCAATAATGCAAAAATTTATTAAAGGCAGTAAAGAAGACGGACTTTGTGTCATGCCTTTAGTGATCGGTGTGACAGCGACACCCCAGAAATTTGATAATTTAATTGCCGGAACGACATCAACCGTCCAGAAAGTCATCGTTCCACCTGAGCAGGTACGTGAGTCCGGTTTGTTGAAAGACAGAATCATCATACACTATCCAGATATTCAATTAACTGCCGATATGACAATGTTTAAAGGTGCAGTAGATAATTGGCGCAAAAAATGTGCTCATTGGAAATCCTACTGTGAGCGCGAAGACGAGAAAATGGTGAACCCTATTCTTGTTATTCAAGTTGAAGATGGAAATGATCGTATAGCAACCCAAACGGATTTGGGAGCTTGCATCGATTTACTAGAAGAAACTCTTGGACGCAAATTACAGCCTGGAGAAGCGGTACATACTTTTAATGACCGCGGTACGCTTAAAGTACGCGATGTTGAAATTCAGCAAATTGAAGCATCTCGAATTCAAGACGAAGAAAATGTGTTGGTCGTGTTTTTCAAAATGAATCTTTCCACAGGCTGGGACTGCCCACGAGCTGAAACTATGATGTCATTCCGCAGTGCCCAAGATTATACTTACATTGCTCAATTGCTGGGACGTATGATACGTACACCTTTGGCAAGAAGAATTTCTTCCGATGCTGAGCTTAATAGTGTCAGCTTATTTCTTCCATACTTTGATGAAGAAACCGTGAAGAATGTAGTTAATGCTCTACGTGATAGTGAGGCTGCTATGCCTACCGAAGCAGGGACCAGTAAAGAACTTGTTACACTTGGACGAAATCTTGCCTATTCTGATGTATTTGAGGCAATGGATAACCTCATAACTTATCGGATAGATTCATCTCGAAAGCAAGCACCACTTAAATTATTAATACAGCTCTCTCGTGCGCTGACGATGGATGGTATTGACTTAGGAGCACAAAAGGCTGTTAAAAATGCAGTTTTATCTAAAATGGATGATGAGATTTTACGAATAAAAGAAAGTGGAGACTATGATACTCGAGGGGCGTCGATTACTGGTTTTGCTCTCGGTACACTGATATTTGATTATGGTGATAATGCTTACTCCTTTGATGAAGAAACACAGACTATGACCATGTCTGAGTTTGATATTTCCCGACATTTTGAGCAAGCTGGAAAGTTGTTAGGAGAGGGCTTACACAAAGAATATTGGATTCGTCATAGTACCCGTGACCATATTGATGTAAAAAAAGAAATCATCATTCTTACAAATGATACAGATGCAATGGAAAGGATTAATGATTATGCTGAGAAAGAATTTATATCATTGTACGAAAACAACAAGAGATCCATTGCTAGACTTAGCGAGGCACGAAAGAATGTCTATGAAAGATTAACTAATGCTTCTGTACAACCGATATCTGTACCATGGATATTACCAAATTCAATCGATTTTTCTGTACCAGAAAATAGCATGAAGTTTGAGCAGCACCTTTATTGTTCTGAGGATGGCACATTCGAAACATCACTAAACACATGGGAAATAGGAGTTGTTACAGAAGAACTCAAAAATGGTGCTGTATGTTGGTTACGTAATCTTGACCGCAAAAAATGGTCACTTGAAATTCCTTACGAAGTGGGCGGTGTCACTACTTCTATGTTCCCTGATTTAGTGATTGTAAGATCTGACGCACAAGGTTATGTTTTTGATATTCTAGAACCACACGATCCTAGCCGCAAAGACAATTACCCTAAGGCAGTAGGTTTAGCAAAATTCGCAGAGAAGCACTGGGATAAATTTGGCAGAATACAGCTTATTAGATTAAAAAAGGGTGTTGATGGACGCGAACATTTCTATCGATTAGATATGGGCAAAACAACGATTAGGAATAAAGTTCGTGGCATTACATCAAACGAGGAGCTTGATAGAATCTTTGATACAGACGCTGTAAGAGAGGACTAAATAATACATCTATCCTGTCTTCTCAACCCTGTTTATTTATCTAACCTGTCAACTCAACCCTATCACTTTCAGGGTAGTTGATATGTTTCCTCGAAGAATAAAAATAAGGGTTTCCCGACATTAACGTCCTCGACAAAGATGTCATGAGAAAAATTCATTGTCAGGAAACCCTTTATTTATCAGTGTTTTGAATACTCTTATTTCTCTACCCTATAAGACTCTTATAAACTTCTTTGTCTTTTTATTTCATATAGTACTATCGATGCTGCACAAGAAACATTCATAGATGATGCCACTCCATCCATTGGTATCTCCACCAATAAATCAGATATTTCTTTATAATTTCTACTAAGACCAAGTGTTTCATTTCCCAAAAGTAATACTGTAGGTTTTAGGAAATCACACTGATTAATTATTTTATTACCATGAGCACTTGTTCCAATAATTTGAAAGTTTGGATGTTGACTTTTTAATGATTGAATCCACTCATACAACTCTTTATGAGAAGGTAAATTTAACACCGGAAAACTAAAAAATGTACCAACCGATGAAGCTATTGTCTCTGGGTCATATAAGTCAACAGCATGTCCGGTTATTATTAATCCATTAGCGCCAAGTGCATCGCAAGAACGTATTAAGGTTCCCAAGTTTCCCTTGTTTGATGGTCTATCCATTACAACAATTAATGGGTTTTTTTTAGTTAGTTTTATTCTGCTTAAATCATTAGTTTTCATTTTTACAATAGCTAATAATTCTGATGTATCCATTTTTCTGCTCAATTTATCCATTAAGTGATTAGGTAATTCATATTGAAAACTTACCTTAACGTTGCTTAGTATACTCTTAGCCCAACCCGATAATTCATTTTCTCCTGAGTAAATAAAAGAGCTTATCTCCCATTTATTCCTAATGGCTTCGTTGATATTTCTCACACCTTCAACAAAAAATTCTTTATGTTTATGTCGTTTGTTTCGGTTTCTTTTAATGACTTCAAAGTGTTGAAAATCATTATCTTCTTTACTTATCTTTACCACTCTATTTTTTATCATATTTTAATAACTCCTTTTATTTCAAAATTTGCACTTTAATTCAGCATTTTCTTTCCAAATATATTTGTTAACTGTAATTTTTTGGATTTTCATCAAGTTTTTCCAACACATTTTAAAAGCCAACTCAGCACCTATTTGGTTTAAAAAAAGCAACTTGCCGTTTACCAAGCTTAAAATACTCTACCCGTTTAAATAATTTATGTTCAAGTTTTGATTTCTTATCAGCTATCACTACCATCAGTGAGTGATTTTTGTCAAGGGCCTTATAGCTATTTTCGAATAGATTTTGTATTGGATTATTACTACCACTATTCCATTCTACGTTAATTCCATAAGGTATATCAGTAATGATAATATTTACTTCTTTAATCGGAAAGGCACTCATATCAGTAATATCGCGTTGAGCACAATGAATATTGATATTTGCTTCTCCTATCAGGGTTTTCAATTGATTTACACTTTTCAATGCCTGTATATGAGAATCTTTTCTAAATACTTCAATATACCCTTTAATTTCCTTCATTCTTCTATCTAATCCCTCTTCTGAAAGCAAAGAAAGGTTTTTCTTTGCTATCTCTAACACCTCAACATCATAATCAGTTGCTATAAGTTCAGATATCAAATTATGATATAGAAATCCAATGGTTGTAAGCAAAAACCCTCCCCCACAACATGGATCATATATTTTATATGGACCACTGGCTCCATCTTTATCAAGGATATGGAAAGCTCTCTGAATAACCTCACTTGCTAACCTAACCGGAAATGCTGTTGTGTTTGCTGCATTATATAAAACACGTCCACTTGAGAAATCGCTATAATCTTTCTTAATTGTTTCAAATTTATATTTCATATAGTAAGCACACCTCTCTTTTATTTACACCAAATATTATTTTTTAATAATTTCATTATTGCATATAACTAACACACCTTATTTCTTAACTACAGGAATCCAGATTTCACATCGGAAGTTTGATGAATCTAGATACTCATCTTTATTGTAGCAGAGCAACTCTGGTCCTTCGTTAAGTTCATATCCAGACACTTGCGGTACTAACCATTCAGATGCAATTTTTGCCCATGTAGTTTGTAATGCTTCCGGGAAAGTACCTTCTACAGTAAAAACAGCCCATGTAGAAGCTGGAACGGAAAGCACATCCCACTTTCCTTCAGGCTTTATAGTTGTTGCTACTCCAATGAAATGATCCAATGAACTTCCCTCAAATCTATCAACCTCAAAATTTACAGATGCGTTTACTATGCCCTCTAGTTCCATATTAGACAGTTGAGCCAATTTCCTAAAATCTTCTTTTGAAAGGCTTAAATACATTGCCTTAACATCAGGATTAACTCCTCGATAGATCAATGTAATCCTTCTTTTTATCCCTACTATATAAAAAGCTTCTTTTTCAACAATGCGATAATCCATCTTGCTTCCTCCTTTTATTGTCAGTTGGAATGTCATTGGAGGGATAGCTTTCAAAGCAGTACCAATTGTTTTTGCCTCTCTTGGAGTGACGCCATGGAACCCCTGAAAGGCTCTTGTAAAGGCGTCCGGTGAACTATAACCATACTTCATAGCTACATCAATAATCTTTACGTCAGCGTTGCATAACTCAAGAGCGGCCTGAGATAATCGCCTTTGTCGAATATATTCACTCAATGTCATTCCGCTTAGAAAAGAAAACAATCTTCTGAAGTGATACTCTGAGCAACAAGCAAGTTGTGCAACCATTTGAAAGTCTATTTCTTTTGACAAATTATCCTCAATATAAGTCATTGCTAGATTTAATTGCTTTAATGGTTTCATATTTATACCTCACTCATGTTTTTGTTAGATGTCAGTAAAACTGCCTGACAATAAATTTTATCAATTACCATACTTTTTCTTAATCTATGATAATAAAATATCTAGGATTAACGAGAGCATTCATATATTCTAAATAAGTTTCTATAGCCCTTTTCTTTAGACTTTGCATTGTTTCGTTTATTAATGGTAAATTACTCTGATTTAATTAGTTCTGATATTGTCAATATTGGTTTACACTTTTTTCTCAAGAATGTTCGACCTTATGCTGCCTCCTGCAATGAATCATAGTACTGCTGTCGCTTAACCATCGGAGGTAAGCCACCGTTAGCTGAACAGATTCGCCGGTTATTCCAATAGCCGATGAAGTATCTCCAAATAAGAGTTTTTAACTGTTCTACTGTCATTGAGCTGGTATCGTAACGTCCATAAAGTAATTCCTCTTTGAATCTTGCCCACATACTTTCACATCTGGCATTGTCATGGCATCTGCCACCGGCACTGTTCATGCTTTGAAGAATGCCATATTTGTTGATTGCCTTACGATATAACCCGCTGGTATACTGCGTACCTCTGTCACTGTGAAGAATAGCTCCCCTAAGCATAGGATAGGCTCTATAAGCGTTATCTAAGGTTTGTTCACAAAGGGGAGCTTTCATATTTGTATCCATGGCAAGACCCAATACCGCTAAATCGTAGCAGTCAAAGATGGCTGAAACATACAGTTTTCCATCAGAAGCTTTTATTTCAGTCATATCAGTAATACATTTTTTTAGAGGTTTTTCAGCAGTGAAGTCACGTTTTATTAAATCATCTGATTTCCGGGCTTCTTTGTCAGCTTTAGTAATACCATTAGGCTTGCGTTTTGGTTTGTGATTAAGACCAATTTCGTCCATGACACGATAAACAGTTCTCTCGCCGGGAATGTGTATACCCTCCGGCTGTTTGAGTTGTAATGCCTGATACATACGGATTCTTCCATAAGTGTCATTACATTCATCCTCACTACAAATATCAAGCATTGCATCTGCCAATTCCTGATATTTCCATGGAGCATCCTTTGCTTTTAGGTATTTATTGAATGCTTGTCTGGAAACATGAAGCACTCTGCAATAAAAAGAAATTTTGCCCTTAATCTCGCCGTCATCAGTTTTGGTTGCAATAAACATCAGTCTCTGTTTTTTGCTGACTTCCGACGGCTGGCTGCGAAAAAAGCACTGGCTTCTTCGAGAAATTCATTTTCTTCTTTTAAACGACGGATTTCCTTATCCTGCTCTTTAATGCGCTTTTTGAGTTCGATAAGCTCATCGTTAAGAGATAAGGCATTCTTAGGCGTATGAACCGCGTCATTTGCGCTGAGACGACCTTCTTTGAAGGCTTTTATCCAGGTGTACATAGTACCCTTGGGAATCCCTAATTCGTTAGCTGCTTTATGCCCACCAATTTCCTGAGCAAGTTTTACAGCTTGTGCTTTAAATTCATTGTCATAAGATTTTTGATTTTGTGCCATAGGTTGTTTCTCCTGTTCTCGTATTGATTATGATTATATATCAAAGTCCTTGAGAATAGGGTGTCAACTTTTATGATACAACATCATTCCATAGTTTACAACCATTATATCAAAATCAAAATTG
>DHKFR23503__coassemble_684_pt1 | contig 60940 bp, 55 predicted proteins | sample DHKFR23503__metabat2_high_PE_003 | metagenome-assembled genome bin DHKFR23503
TTTAAATATATTTTAAAATTATAAAATTGTATAAAAATCAATAATTTTAATAATATATAAGTTGATATACTTTAAATAATTTATATATAATTATATTTTGTATAAATAAAAAACCGAGTTAGACTTAATATTTTAAGCCTAACTCAGTTTTTTATTTATATATATTTATCTCTTGTTCTATATTTATAATTTCTACATCTGTAATTTCTTCAATATAGTGAATTATATACTCAATTATAAAATCACAAACCTTGGCATCTAAAGCTATCCCTACAATACTTATTGTTATTAAGTTATGCATATCTTAATTTTCTATTTCCCCTACAGATATGTTAAACTTATTTTAAAATTTCATAATTATTCTTTTAACTACCATCCTCTTTTGTATATTATTATGTTAATTATATTATGTCTACTATAAGATATAACTATTTATAATCATTTTCTACTGCTTGTGATAGTATTTGGTTTATATGAGCCATCATAGATGTAAATTCTTGTTCACTATTTAAATATCTAGAAAGTTTTTTATTATTAATTACTTTCTTTTTTAATAGTTCAAATTTAGAAATATTCCTTTTATATTCTTTTTGATCTTTTGTCACAAAATTTTGAGCTTTAACTTGACTCATCTTATATTCTGTTAATAACTTTTCACATTCTGGGTCTTTTTTTACATCTTGCATATATTTCTTAAACTGTATATATTCTTTACTACATTTTATTTCATTAGCTAACTTTGTAGCTGTTTCATATATTGCCATAACTTCCTCCCATAAAAAAAGATTGAATATAATAAATTATATTCAATCTTTTATAATTATACCTCCATTATTATAGGAAGTATCATAGGATTTCTTTTTGTCTTTTGATATAAATATTCTTTTAAGTTTTCTTTTATATTATTTTTTAAATAAGCCCACTCTTTTATGTTTCTATCTTCACAATCTCTTAATACATCTTTTATTACATTTTTAGCTCCATCCATTAAATCTTCTGATTCTCTTACATATACAAATCCTCTTGATATTATATCTGGACCTGCTAAAACTTTTCCATCTTCTTTAGATATCGTAACAACAACTATCATAAGACCATCTTCTGATAAATGTTTTCTATCTCTTAATACTATATTCCCTACATCTCCAACACCTAAACCATCAACTAATACATTACCTGTCGGTATAGTGCCTGTAACCTTAGCAGAATTTCTATCAATCTCTAAAACATCACCTATTTTATTTACAAATATATTTTGACTTGGCATTCCTAATTCTTCTGCTAATTCTGCATGTATTTTAAGCATTCTATATTCACCATGAGCTGGCATAAAGAATTTAGGTCTTACTAACCTATGCATAAGTTTTAATTCTTCTTGCTTTGCATGTCCTGAGACGTGTATATCAGATTCATCATACACTACTTCAGCACCTTTTTCAAATAAACTATTTATAACTTTTGATATTAGTTTCTCATTCCCTGGTATTGGATGAGCTGATATTATTATTAAATCGCCTCTTTTTATTTCTACCTTCTTATGTTCAGCACTTGCCATTCTAGCTAAGGCTGACATCGGCTCACCTTGTGAACCTGTAGTTATTAGCACTACTTCATTATCTTCATATTTAGATATATCATTTAAGTCTATTAACATATTGTCTGGTATATTTAAATATCCTAATTCTGTAGCTACAGCAACTACATTTACCATTGATCTTCCAGATACAGCAACTTTTCTATTAAATTTCTCCGATGTATTTATTATTTGTTGTAATCTGTGTATATTAGATGCAAATGTTGCAACTATTATTCTACTATCTGATGCTTTTCTAAATAAATCATCTAATCCCACTCCTACTGTCTTTTCTGACATTGTAGAGCCTGGTTGCTCAGCATTAGTACTATCTGCTAATAATAAAAGTACTCCCTTTTTACTTAATTCACATATTCTGTGGATGTCCATAACCTCGCCATCAATAGGCGTTAAATCTATTTTAAAGTCTCCTGTATGATATATTATTCCCTGGTCTGTATGAACAGCTATAGAACAAGCATCTGGTATACTATGATTATTTTTTATAAACTCAACTTCCATATGAGAAAGTTTTATAATATCTCTTGGAGATACTACATTTAATTTAGCATTATTTATTTTATGTTCTTTTAATTTAACTTGTATAAGACCTATACTAAGCTTAGCTCCGTATATTGGAATATTTATCTTTTTTAATATATATGGAAGTGCACCTATATGGTCTTCATGTCCATGTGTAATAAATATACCTTTTATTTTATCCTTATTTTTTATTAGATAGCTTATATCCGGTATGACTACATCTACACCTAACATTTCATCATCTGGGAAACTCATCCCTGCATCTATTACAATTATTTCGTCTTTATACTCAATAACAGTCATGTTTTTACCTATCTCGTTAAGTCCACCTAATGCCATGACTTTTATTTTATTTGTATTCTTTCTAAACAATCGCATCATCTCCTTCTGTCTATTTAGTTTTTAAACACGTTCTACAGTTTTTAAATAATATCAAATCACGTACTCTTTACCAGTTATTATCATTGTACCATAATTTCATATATAATTTAAGTAATATTTAAAATACATTTAATGTATTATTTTGACAAATTAAATTTATTTTGATATTCTCAAATTATATTATATTTTTAGGAGGATATATGCGCGGTAAAACCCATTGTACAATAGGTATTTTGAGTACTATACAAGCTTGTATATTATTTAAGATTCCTATTTCTATATTTAATATTGTAGTTGCAGCTATATTTTCAATACTTCCTGACTTAGATGAATCTAACTCGACAATTTCTAATGTATTTTTAAATCAAGATTTTTCAAAACTAATATTAAAAATAGTTATATATATAATTAACTTTGCTATATTTTTTATATCTCTTAAGATAAATAATAATTTTTTCTTAAGTTCAATTGTAACACTTATAGCAATAATGATATTAGAATCTAAGCTTAATCATACACTACTTAGAAAAATTCTTTTATCTTTAATACTTATACTTTTATCTCTATGCTTATACTTTATAAAAGTTAAAATATATTTTATTATTTTTTTCTTAATGCTAGCTTGTTTTCCATGGCTTAAACATAGAAGTTTTTCACATAGTATATTCGCAGTTATTTTAATTTATTTTTTTCTTAAGCAAATAGAGATAATATATAATATATCTAATTTACCAATTTTGGGAACTATAGGATATGCAAGTCATTTATTTTTAGGTGATTTATTTACAAAGTCTGGTATTCCTTTATTTTATCCTATTAGTAATAAGAAATATTCTTTAGGATACTTTAGAGTTGGAAGCTTTTTTAATAATATTTTAGAAATCTTAATAGTATCCATATTAGTAATTTCTATAATTTTCTCTACAATAAAAATATAAGTCTCAAAAGAGACTTATATTTTTATTGTTTACAATCTTCACATAATCCATAAAATTTTACATCATGATCTATTATACTAAATTTATATATTTGTTGAATTTTATTTTCTATACTCTCTAATAAATCTTCTTGAACTTCTATTATCTTTGAGCAATTTTTACATATTAAATGATGATGATTATGACACTCATCTTTGTTTAAACTAAGCTCATATCTTATACATCCATCATCTAAATTAAGCTTTGATATTACTCCAATTTCATCTAATAATTGCATTGTTCTATAAATTGTAGCTAATCCTATTTCAGGACAATTAACTCTAACCAAGTCATATATCTGTTCACTACTTAAATGCTCTGATTTATGTTTTAGTAAAATATCTATTACAGCTCTTCTTTGAGGAGTTATTTTAAATCCTGTTTCTCTTAATTTTTCTTTTAATATATCCATCGTATCCATACTAATCACCCTTATTTTCAACTGATAATCTTTATTAAATATTTTAATTGATAATAAATTTATTGTCAATTATAGTATTATAATTATACCCATTAATTACTATATATAAACTGATGTAATAGCTCTATATTTTTATTTTTATTCCATTTAACTACATAAGCACCATTTTCACCAATTCTTCCTTCTTCTCTATGCTTTGATACAGGAAATTCTAATTGACTTATATCATAACTTGCTAACTGATGAGCTGTAAATGCTAAATCTATAATTTTATTAAATGCTATATTAACTTTTACATGTCGTAATATACTTTTAGCAATTTGTGGATATTTACTTATAGATACATTTGATAGTTTATATGCTATGTTAGTTAATATTTCTCTTTGTCTTTCATCTCTTTTATATATTGTGTCTAATTTTCTTATTCTAGCATAAGCAAGAGCTTGATATCCATTTAAATTATGTTTTCCACTATTTGCTATATATTCTATATTTGTAATATCATCATTACTTATTCCATAACAAGATTTTATTACTTCATTTAAATGATCTATTTCTTTCTCACCTACATCAATATCTACTCCACCTATTATATCTACTATATCAATAAATGATTTAAAATTAACTACTGCATATTCTTTTATGTCTAAATCAAAGTTTTCATTTATAGTTTGTATTAGTAATTCCTCTTTCCCATATGCATATGCATGAGTTAATTTTTCTTCTCCTCTTCCTGGAATTTTAACTAAAGTATCTCTTGCTAAAGATGTAAGTTTTAAAGATTTATTTAATTTATCTATGGTTAATATTATCATAGTATCAGATCTTTTAGGATTTTTATCATTAGTTCCATCTAATCCTATCAAAAGAATATTCTCTATCATATTACTTTCTTTACTATCACTTTCGCTAAATCCATATACATTAAAAGTTGATATTAAACCAACTAATAATAAAATTAATATCTTTTTTTTCACTATTTTAACTCCTTCCTGATAATTTTTTAAATATTTTGCCCTGAATATAATAAATTTACACAATAAAAAAGACTTCCCAAAATTTAATTTGAAAAGTCTTTTTTTACTAATTATTCTTCATCAAAGTTTAATCCTTCTTCTTCCATTAATGTATTATATACATCAACAACTATTTCGTATTCTTTATCATCTTCTAACGGAACTAATATTTCACCTTGTTCATCTTTGTCTATTCTAAATACTAATGCTTCTTCAGCTTCCTCTTCATCAACTGGCATTAATATAGCGTATTCTTTCCCTTCCGCTTCTAATGTTAATATTATTTCAAATTGGCTTTCTATACCATTTTCATCTATTAAGTTTATTATATTTTCTTGCATGTCTTTTCACCTCTGTTTTATTTATTAATTATATTATATATCATAAAACTATAATTTTATATATATTTTAAAAATTTCTTTGTCTATCTAAATATCCTTGTAATATTATTACCGCCGCAACCATGTCTATTACACCTTTTCTATTTTCTCTTCTTACATTACCTTGTATTAAAGTTTTCTCAGCTGCTACTGTAGATAATCTTTCATCCCAATATTCTATTTTTATACCTGTTTCTTCTTCTAATAATTCACAGAATTTTATAACCTTTTCACCTTGAGGACCTAAAGTTCCATTCATATTTTTAGGAAGCCCTGAAACTATCTTGTTAACTTGCCTTTCTTTTATTATTTCCTTTAGCGCTTCTATATCTTTTTTCTTTCCTACTCTTTTTACAGTCTTAACTCCTTGTGCTGTAAGTCCCATTAAATCGCTTACAGCAACTCCTATAGTCTTATCTCCTATATCAAGTCCCATTATTCTTCCGTCTAGCATATTCTTTCTCCTTATTTTAATTTTATAAATTTTAATATAAAACTATTATCTTATTTAATTTTTACATTTAATATTTATTAATGAATTTAATGATATGTATATATCATTATACACAATTAAATAAAAATTAGTCAGGATATTTAACCTGACTAATTTTTATTAATCATTGTCTTTATTTTCAAGTACTAGCATATTAATACTTATTATTATAATAGGTATTAATATATAAATAGACGCTGTTGATGCTGCGACTATTCCTGAGTCATTCACTAAAAGTGTTACTATACATCCTACCATTGAAGCTATAAATCCTTTAAATATCACAGGATATTTTTTAGCTATCATTCTAAATTGTTTAGGTGGTTTAATTATAAATATTCCTATTATAAATATTCCTGCTAATAATATATTTACCCATACACTAGTTTGAGCTAGTTTAACATTCATACCTATTTTTCTAGCAAATGTTTGTATTATAGTACTTGGTCCATTTAGTAATATTTGTTGTACAAATAATCCTAAGTGAGACTCGCTCCCTGATACTATATCTAAAAATGCAAATGCTCCAACTACTCCAACTATTGAAATACATATTAATACTATTTTCTTAAAATCTAACTTAACATCAAATATAAGCATTATAAATAATAAATATGCTGCGGTCTGAGAAATAGCTCCACCAACATTAGCACCCATAGTTGGATATGCACTAGTTATTAATATTACTATAGAAGCGATTACTATTGACCATTTTGGAAGCTTCTTATTATAATTTAATAATATTGCAAATGCAAATATTGGACTAGCTATAGATACTCCTTCATATTCATTTCCTACGCCATAATATCTAGCTCCAACAATTGCATCATAGCTCATTATATTATTTTTCATAAGATATGTCCCAAATATACAATCTACTACAACAACTATAATAGTTACTAATGCAAAGAATCCCATCTGTTTTAAATCATCTTTAAATAAAACTCTTCCTAATGCATATAAAATAAGAGTTGTTATAATTATACCTATAGTCATAGCTACAGGAGTTTTAAAGTTAAATATAGGAGCTAATAAAAATGCTAATGGCATTATTATTCCTAATTTAATAAACTCTTTTAATATAGCAAATACTTTTTCCTTATTAGGTATACGATTTTTAAATAATATAGCTATCATACCGATAACCCAAGATATAGATATAACTCCTACAAACGTATTTACAACATTTGCTCTTATATTAGATACTGTTGCCATTTTTTGTAACTCATCTAGTAAGAAATCTAGGTTATCATCTTGTTGTATTAAACTATATACTCTACCTACCATAGCATCATTTTTTAATCCAAATTCATTAAGTATATCTACACCTACATCTATATTAGCTACAATACCGTCTCTTCTTGTTGTAGATGAAGATAATAATCCTTTTTCATTTCCTTTAAATTTTATAATTGGAGATAATCTTTCTTTATTTTTATAAGCTAATTTACTTGGATAAGCACTAGCTATATAAACAACATCATTATCCCCTACCATCTCAAATACTGATTCTAAATATTGACTTATATTGTTATATATAGCTTTCTTCATTTTAGAATAAGTTTGCTCATTTAAATAACCTTTATATTGGTCTAATCTATATGTATCCCCTAAGTCTATAAATAAAGCATTATTATTTTCATATAATGTCTTAGTTTCTGTAGTTAGCTTATCATAATCAGTTCTTATTCCAAATGGCATAGTAGCATCTTCTACGTTAATGTCTTCAATATTTCCATCTTCAACTCTACCGTAGTTGTCCATAGCTATTAAACATATATTTCTATTTTCTTTTACTTCGCCATTTTCTACTATATCGCTATTTCCTAAAACTGCAACTTTAAAATTATTATCTGATAAAGTTTGTCCAAGAGAACCTAATGTAGATCCATATTGTCCATTCATTTCATTTTCATTTAATGATTGATTGATTGATAAGTCATTTATTTTTTTTGGAATTTTTCCTGTTGCTGACTTATAAATAGCTTTATCTTCCTTAGATGCTTCTTTAAAATTTATATATGAATCAGATGCTAAGTTTGCTCGTCCTCCAGCACCCATACTTGCAAGTGACCTTTTATCATCCGTACCTTGGTCACCTCTTATATTCATTAGACCCATATATCCTCTATTTTCTAATTCTTTATTTAAACTAGGTATATCTTGCATTGCTTGTATAGTAGTTCTATTCATATTTATAAATATAACTTTGCCACCTTCAGCAGCAAAGCTATATTTAGGAATAGAAACTATAAGTACCATAACTGCAAATAGTATTGATACAAGTTTCTTTTTCATAAGTTTTAACCTACTTTCTATTTAAGTAATACTGCATTACTTCTTCAAGTATCTCATCTCTTTCAAATTTTTTAATTATAGACCTTGCATTTTTGTATCCAGTTATATAACTAGAATCTCCAGAAAGAAGGTACCCTATAATTTGATTTATAGAATTATATCCTTTTTCTAATAGTGCATCATTTACAAAATCTAGGGCTTCTGAGACACTCATTTTATCTTCTGATATTCCTTCAAATTTCATAGTATAGTCTAAATCTTTATTCACTTTTATTTCCCCCTTAAAATATGAATTACTTAACTTGTGATTTTAAAACTTCACTTGCATAATTTAAAGCGTCATCAACTTTAGAAACATCAGGTGCACCAGCTTGAGCCATATTAGGTCTTCCTCCACCTTTTCCGCCAGCAACCTGTGCTATAGCTTTAACTATATTTCCACAGTGAACACCTTTATCAACTACATCTTTAGTTGCTGTAACAACAAGATTTAGCTTATCATCAGCTATATTAGCAAGTACTACAACACCACTTACTAGTTTATCTCTTAAGTTATCTGCAACCTCTTTTAAAGTATTCATATCCATACCTTCAAATTTAGTAGTTACTAAGTTAACTCCATTTACATCTGCTTTTGAATCAAGTACTGAGTCTACTGCTTGTAAGCTCATCTTAGTTTTCATATCATGTAATTCTTTTGATAGTGATTTGTTCTCTTCAATTAAAGAAGTTACTTTTTGAGATAAACCATCTTCTTTAGTTTTTAAGTTTGAACATACATTAGTTATTACTTCTTCTTTTTCTTTTAAATAATTATAAACTGCTCTACCTGTTATAGCTTCTATTCTTCTAACACCTGCAGCTACTCCACCTTCAGATAATATTTTAAACATACCTATTTGAGAAGTATTAGTTAAATGAGTACCTCCACAAAGCTCTATTGAGTAGTCTCCCATAGAAACAACTCTTACTTCATCTCCATATTTTTCTCCAAATAAAGCCATAGCACCTTTATTTTTTGCATCATTTATACTCATATTTTCACAAGTTATATTTAAAGATTCAAGTATTATATCATTTACTTTGTCTTCTATAACTTTTAATTCTTCTTTAGTTATAGCTTCAAAATGAGTTACGTCAAATCTTAGTCTTTCTGGAGTAACAAGTGATCCTGCTTGGTTAACATGTTCTCCTAATACTTCTTTTAATACTTTATGAAGTATATGAGTAGCACTATGGTTTCTAGCAGATGCCATTCTCATTTCTTTATTTACTATTGTAGCTAATTTTTCTCCAGTATTTATCATTCCACTTTTTACTAATCCTATATGCTTAATAGTGTTGTTAGCACCTTTTTTAGTGTCTATTACTTCAACTACTATATCTTCATTTTTATTTACTAAAAGTCCGCTATCTCCAGCTTGTCCTCCACCTTCTGGATAGAATGTAGTTTGATCTAACACAACAACAACTTTATCTCCAGCTACAGCTGACTCTACTATTTCATTATCTTTAACTATAGCTTTTATTATTCCTGAATTTTCTAACTCATTATATCCTTCAAAAGTACTTGCAACTGAAGAGTCTAACTTTGATAATGGATCTTCTTTCCAGCTTTCTCCATCCATATTTCCTCTAGCACTTCTAGCTCTTTCCCTTTGTTTGTTCATTTCTTCGTTGAAAGCTTCTTCATCTATTGATAAATGTTCTTCTTCTAATATTTCTTTTGTTAAATCTATTGGGAATCCATAAGTGTCATATAATTTGAATGCATTTTCTCCACTTAAAGTAGTTTCTCCATTTTGCTTTAATTGTGATATATAAGAAGCTAGTATTTCCATACCTTGTTCTATAGTTTCATTAAACTTCTCTTCTTCTATTCTTATAACTTTTTTAATGTAGTTTTCTTTTTCTACTAATTCTGGGTAAGCTTCTCCACTTACTTTTATAACTTCATCCACTAATTTATATAGGAAGTTTTCTTTTATTCCTAATAACTTACCATGTCTAGCAGCTCTTCTTAATAATCTTCTAAGTACATATCCTCTACCTTCATTTGATGGTAATACTCCATCTGCAACTAAGAAACTTACAGCTCTTATATGGTCAGTTATTATTCTTATTGATATATCTGTTTTTTCACCTTTTCCATATTCAACGCCAGCCATTTTTTCAATAGTATTTAATATATGCTTTATAGTATCTACGTCAAATATAGTATCAACACCTTGCATTATACAAGCCATTCTTTCTAGACCCATTCCTGTATCTATATTTTTATTTTCTAATTGTCCATAGTTACCTTCTTCATCTCTATCAAATTGAGTAAATACGTGGTTCCAGAATTCTAAGTATCTATCACAATCACATCCTGGCTTACAATCAGGATTATCACATCCATATTCTTCTCCTCTATCGAAGTATAATTCTGAACATGGTCCGCATGGTCCTATACCTATTTCCCAGAAGTTATCATCTTTTCCAAGTCTAACTATTCTCTCTTTTGGTATCTTTATTTGATTTTCCCATATTGAAAAAGCCTCGTCATCTTCTTCATATACTGTTACCCATACTTTTTCTTGTGGTATGTTTAAATGTTGTGTAACAAACTCCCATCCCCAAGATATAGATTGCTCTTTGAAGTAATCTCCAAATGAGAAGTTACCTAACATTTCGAAGAAAGTACCATGTCTAGCAGTCTTTCCTACATTTTCTATATCTCCTGTTCTTATACACTTTTGGCAAGTAGTCATTCTAACACTTGGTGGAACTTCTACACCTGCAAAGTAATTTTTTAGTGGAGCCATACCTGAGTTTATAAGTAATAAACTTTTATCATTGTGTGGCACTAAAGAAGCACTTTCTTTTAAGTAGTGATCTTTAGATTCAAAGAATTTTAAAAATTTACTTCTAATTTCATTTAATCCCATTTGTTGCATCTTAAATTTCCTCCTATTTTATATGCCTTTGTTTTTAATTTTAAATTTGCTTTTACTTTAAACTTTTAATAAGCAAAACAATTTGTATTAATAAATACCTAAGGCTATTATTTAAATTTAGTAATTAGAATTTATAAATAAATTCCTTATAATTAAAAAACCCCGCGCCTATAAAAACTTATAGGGGCGAGGATTACATTCGCGGTACCACCCTAATTATCACAATAAATCATGACATCTTCGGAAAACCTTAGCTATAACGGAACTACCGTCAATCCATACTATTATTTCAGGATTGATACTCAAAGACTGCTTCAACTATTCTATTCTAAGGGCTTCCACCAACTCCCTCTCTCTGTAAGACTTCAAATAATTTACTATTTCTTATCTCTGTATTTAATAAATTTAATTTTATAGTTAGAACATATAATTTAAACTTTATTTTAACTACTATATATGTTATATTACTAAATTTCGTGTAATTAATCAATACTGTAAATTATATTGATTTTTAATTTTGTTAACAGATTATTCCTCCACCAACTACAACATCTCCATTATACATTACAACAGATTGACCTTTAGTTATAGCTCTTTGAGGTTCATCAAATACTATTTTTATTTTATTATCATTTATTTTGTATACTGTAGCTGGAGATGGCTTAGCAGAGTATCTTATCTTAGCTTCTACTCTAACCGGTTCTGTTATTTCATCAAATGCTATAAAGTTAACATCTTTTGCTATGACAACTTTATTAAATAAATCCTCATTATCTCCTAATACTACAGTGTTTTTCTTAGCATTTATATCAATAACAAACATAGGTTTTCCAAAAGCTATACCTAATCCTTTTCTTTGACCTATAGTATAATTTACTATACCTTTATGTTTTCCTAATACATTACCTTTAGTATCTACAAAATAACCTTCTTCAATTCTTTTTTTAGAATGTTTTTTAACATATCCAGCATAATCATTATCTTTTACGAAGCATATTTCTTGACTATCTGGCTTATTATGAACATCTATTCCTATTTCTTTTGCTATTTCTCTAACTCTTTCCTTTTCATAATCACCTATAGGAAGTAATGTATGTTCTAATTGCTCTTGAGTTAAATTATATAATGCATAAGTTTGATCTTTTTTATCTGTAACAGACTTTTTAAGTAGATATCTTCCCGTTTCTTCATCTTTTTCTATTTTAGCATAATGTCCTGTAGCCACATAATCACATCCTATTTGACGAGCTTTATTAAAGAAGTCATCAAATTTTATATGCTTATTACAAGCTATACATGGATTTGGAGTTCTACCATTTAAATATTCATCTATAAAAGGCTCTATTACCTTTTGTTTAAATACATCACTAAAATTTAATACATAAAAAGGTATACCTATTCTATCTGCAACTCTTCTTGCATCTTCAACAGCTGCTAATGAACAACAACCACCTTCATTTTCTATTAATTCATCATCATCATCTTGCCACAGTTTCATAGTAACACCTATAACATCATATCCTTGTTCTTTTAAAAGATATGCTGCAACAGAACTATCTACTCCACCGCTCATACCGATCATTACTCTTTTTTTCATTTCGTCACCTTCTCTTGAGAATTTACTTATATCTTTTTTATTATATATATTTTATCTTATTTTTTAAAGACTAAACTTATATATCTAAAATATCTATATACTAATTTAAAAATTATCATATTTTTAAAATCACAATATCCCTTTTAAGTAGTTACCTAAAAGGGATATTTATATACTAAGTATTAAATTTTATATTTAATATTACATTTCATCTTCTTCTATGTCATGATGATGATCATGATCATCATCTATAACAACACCATCTAATTCTGGTATGTGTATATTGTGCTTTTTAGAATAATCTATTAAAGCAGCTTTTATTGCTTGTTCTGCTAAAACTGAACAGTGCATTTTTACCGGTGGTAAACCATCTAAAGCTTCTGCAACTGCTTTATTAGTTACAGCTAATGCTTCATGTATAGTTTTTCCTTTTACCATTTCTGTAGCCATTGATGAACTTGCTATTGCAGATCCACATCCAAAAGTTTTGAATTTAACATCATTTATAACTTGAGTTTCTGAATCTATATCAAGATATATTCTCATTATATCTCCGCACTTAGCATTTCCAACTTCACCTATACCACTTGCATTTTCTATTTCTCCAACATTCTTTGGATTCATAAAATGTTCCATTACTTTATCACTGTATTGCATATTCTTTTCCTCCTTAATTTTTAATTATATTTTTCCGGTCTATTATTTTTGCTTCATTACAGCATCATATAAAGGAGACATCATTCTTAATCTCTCTATAACTGCTGGTAATTTTTCTATTATATAATCTATATCTTCTTCTGTTGTAAAATCACCTATTGAAAGTCTTAATGATCCATGTGCTATTTCATGAGGTAATCCTATAGCCATTAAAACATGTGATGGATCTAATGATCCTGACGTACAAGCTGATCCACTTGATGCAGCTATACCTAACATATCTAACATTAATAATATTCCTTCTCCTTCTATAAATTCAAATGAGAAGTTAACATTACCTGGTAATCTATCCTCTAAACTACCATTTACTCTTGTATATGGTATCTTTTCAAGTATTCCATTTATTAATTTTGTTCTTAAAGATGTTAATCTTTCTATATGTTCATCCATATTAGTTTTAGCAAGCTCTGCTGCTTTTCCATATCCAACTATAGATGTCATATTCTCAGTACCGGCTCTTCTTCTTCTTTCTTGCGCTCCACCATGAACAAAAGAATGAAGTTTTGTACCAGTTTTTATATATAATGCTCCTATTCCTTTAGGACCATATATCTTATGTGAAGACATACTCATTAAATCTACATTTAACTCTTTAACATCTATTGGAACATTCCCTGCTGCTTGAACAGCATCTGTGTGGAATAATATATTATGCTTTTTAGCTATTTCACCAATTTCTTTTATTGGTTGAATTGTTCCTATTTCATTATTTGCAAACATTATACTTATTAATATTGTAGTATCCTTTATTGCTTTTTCAAGTTCATCTAATTTAACTTTACCTTCAGCATCAACATCTAAATAAGTTACTTCAAATCCATGATGTTTTTCTAAGTATTCACATATATGAAGTACTCCATGATGTTCTATTTTAGATGTTATTATATGATTTCCTTTATTTCTGTGAGCAAAAGCAACACCCTCTATCGCCCAGTTATCACTTTCTGTTCCACCAGCTGTGAAATATATTTCATTAGTTTTTGCATTTATAAGGTTAGCTACTTGTCCTCTAGCTTTATCTAAAGCAGTTTTTGCTTCTCTTCCGAATGTATGAAAACTAGATGCGTTTCCAAAGTTTTCTGTAAAATATGGCATCATTTCATCTAGAACTTCTTTTTTTACTGGAGTTGTAGCAGAATAATCCATATATAATCTTCTTTTTTCCATTTTCTTCGTCTCCATATCTATTTTATAATTAAGTTTGTTATATCATTTTCTAATATATTTTTATTATGATCATCTATCATATCTTGAAGCGTTATAGAATTTATTACATCTTCTATACCTTTTTTTATTTTTTCCCATACAACTTTTGTTACACATTTACCAGAATTCTCACATATATCTTCATCTAGTACACAATCTGATAATGAAACAGGCCCTTCAAGTACAATTAATATATCACCTACAGTTATATCTTTAGGTTCTTTAGATAATAAGTATCCTCCTTGAGATCCCCTTACACTTTTAACTAAACCAGATTTTTTTAGAGATGAAAATATTTGCTCTAAATATTGTTCCGATATATTTTGATTACTAGCTATATTTTTTAGTGGAATAGGACCGTTACTTTTATTTAATGATAATTGAAACATTGCTTTAAGTCCATATCTACCTTTAGTGGATAATTTCATATTTATCACCCTTTACAACGAATTATAATCCCTACTATTTTACTAGGTATTATCTTCAACACAATTTTATTATACCCTAGTAATTTTGTCAAGATTAAATTCATACTATTTTACTAGGAATTAAATATATTATATATATACCACATTTAATTATTTTTTAATCTTAATTTTTATATTTTTTATTATTTCAATTATATAATTTATTTTATGGAATACCTAATGTAAATTAAATTAGATCATTGTATATAAAAAATTTATTTAAATATTGTGGCCAATGACTTTGCTCGTCGCTCAAAATATTTTTATACTTAAAACCAATACATTTATATAACTATATTTGTAAGCTTCTCCATAAGCATTAAAGTAATATAATTTTCTTAAGCGTAAAAAATAGTAGCAGTACATATTTTAAATATACTGCTACTATTTTTATAAATTTATAAAATACCAATATCTACATCTTTTTATCATATATTTACAAAGCCGATGCACCTATTATACCTGCATCATTTTTAAATTTAGCTATGACAATATCTCCTATTTTTGTCTTTTTAAAAGGAAGATGTTGTTTTACTTGCTCCGATAAGCCATCTAAAAGTATATCGCTAGCATTAGAAATTCCTCCACCTATCGATATAACAGCTGGGTCTATAAAATTAACTATATTACCAATTCCCATAGCTAAATATTTTTTAAATCTATTTATAATTTCCTTAGCCACCATGTCATTTTCTCTATATGCATCAAATACCATTTTAGCAGTTATATTATTTATATCATTTTTGCACATATCTCTTATTATAGTTTCTCTATTTTCATTTAATAGTTTTTGTGCATATTTTATTATAGCTGTAGCTGAACAAAAAGTTTCAAAGCATCCATTATTTCCACAATTACAGTCGTAGTAATTATTAGCAATCATAGTATGACCAATTTCTGCACCTACGCCATTTGATCCAACTATTAATTTATTATCAATAACTATACCTCCACCTATTCCAGTACCTAATGTTATCATAACTCCACTATTATATCCTTTCATGCTACCATAAACATGTTCTGCAAGTGCTGCTACATTTGCATCATTACTTGCTCGTACAATAGTTCCTTTTAAACGTTCTTCTAACTGCGGTATTATTAAAGCATTTTCAAGTCCTATATTTACACAAGTAACTCTGCCCTCATCTGTAACAATCCCTGGAAATCCTATTCCTATTGACTCTATATCATTTATATCTAGTTCACTTTTATGTAATAATTTATTAACTATTTGAGTTATATCTTCAACAATATTTTCTAAACCACCCAATTGATTAGTTTCTTTTACTTCTCTTTGAATAATTTCCCCATTAACTACAAGGCCAGCTTTTATACTCATTCCACCTATGTCAATTCCTATCTTATACATCTTTTCCTCCCAAATCGTAATATATATACATTATATAATATCTATATAATTTTATCTATAATATATCCCCCAATAACCTTTTTCTTTAAATCCAAGTTTACTATATATCTTACCTGCCTCTATATTATCATAGAATAAACATGGAATCTTATTTTCATTTATAATTTCTCTACATATTTTTGCTATACATGTTGTTGCTAAACCTTTGTTTCTAAAATTTGGATGTGTTCCAACTCCTACTATCATTGCATGAGTTCTAGTTTCTAATGTACTTTTTGCCATAGCCACTACTTTTTTATTAATTTCTATACAATATCCTCTACCCGTTCTAAGTCCATTTTTTATATTTTCTACAGTAGTATTTTCAAATTCATCAATATCTTCATATAATTTAGCTACTTTGCTTATATTACCAAATCTTATTTTCTTAGGTTTAAGTTCCATTTCTATATCATTTAGTTTATTTGGATTATCAAGAACACAAAACTTAACTATTCTTTTACAATTTACACCAATTTTATTTTCTAGTTTTTTTAATACTTCTAATTTTCCACTTATTTCTATATAATTTAAACTATTTATAAGATTTGCAAATTCGTCTATATTAAATTTTCCTTGTGCATAAAATATAAGATATTCAAAATATCTTAATAATACACCTTCTATACGTCCTTTTTTATTTATATCTGCCCATATATCTAAAAAATAATTATCGTATCCATATCTTTCTATATCACCTATTATAAATAAGTTAAAATCAGCCTCTCGTTTTAAGTAATTAATAACCTTACTATGATAGGTATCATCTACCTTTATAATCATAGATTCCATCCCCCTTGATATTCTTTAATTTATTTTATATAATTTAAATTTTTCTTACTAAAAAGTATAGTAGAAATCTATTTTTATGTATTTCATAATCTACTTATGTTTTTGCTACAATAATTTTAGCACGATTCAATCTTTTAGATGATTGCATTTTTAATTTTTTATTAAAAATATTAAACTGTTTAATATAAGTTAATTTCAACATTTAATTTATATCTATTATAATAAATGCTACTACTAAAAAAATTAATACTTAAAAATTTTATTATTATAAGATCATCTAATGAATATTATTATATTAAAAATAGGCTACCATATATTTTTTCAAATAACTAATAGCCTACACCAAATCTCTTATTATATATTCTTTTTTATATTTTCCCAATAATTATTAAATGCCATTTCATTTTTATTCTTACCTGGTATATAATATCTTTTATGCTTTATTTCATCTGGTAAATATTGTTGTTTAATATAATTATTTGGATAATCATGTGGATACTTATAATCAATTCCTCTGCCTAAATTCTTAGCTCCAACATAGTGAGCATCTTTTAGATGAGCCGGAATATCTCCCACATTTATATTATCTAAATCATATAATGCCTTATCGATTGCTTTTATAGCAGAATCAGATTTCGGGCATTGAGCTAAATATATAGTTGCTTGAGCAAGTGGTATCCTAGCTTCTGGAAAACCTAATTGAAGGGCTGCTTGAACACATGCTTCTGTAATAGTTATTGCTTGAGGAACAGCAAGACCAACATCTTCACTTGCAACACATAAAAGCCTTCTAGTTATACTTTGAATGTCACCAGCTTTAATAAGCCTAGCAAGATAGTGTATAGATGCATCAACATCAGATCCTCTCAATGATTTATGAAATGCAGATAATATTGAATAACCATCATCTCCATTTCTATCATAACTTAACATTTTAGAACTAGAACAATCTATAATAGTATCTACAGTTATATTAACAGAATTAGAACCTATATCTATTCCTATGTTAAAAGCTAGTTCTAATTTATTTAGCGCACTTCTCATATCTCCATTACAAGTCTGTGATATAAATTCTAAAGCTTCATCTTCTATATTAATATTTTCATAATTATACTCTTCTCTAAGTTTATCTATAGCTTTTTTTAGTCCGATAAATATATCTTCTTGATTTATTTGCTTAAATTCAAAGATAGAACTTCGACTTAGAATAGCTTTATATATAACAAAATATGGATTATCTGCTGTACTTGCTATTAGTGTTACAGAACCGTCTTCTATAACTTCAAGTAAAGATTGCTGTTGTTTTTTATTTAAAGCTTGAATTTCATCAAGCATAAGAATTATACCATTATACGAAAATAAATCTCTTTTATTTTCGTCTATTATTTCTTTTATTTCTTTTACTCCACAATTAATTGCATTTAATTTTACATATTTTTTACCCGTAGTTTTTGCTATTATATTAGCTAAAGTAGTTTTTCCTGTCCCCGGTGGCCCATATAGTATCATATTCGGAATAGATTTATTTTCTATAATTTTATTTAAAACCTTTCCCTTTCCTATAATATGTCTTTGACCAATCATATCTTCAATTTTATTAGGACGCAATTTATCTGCTAAAGGCAATATTATCACTCCTTATACCTGTTAAAAATAAAAGGTATCTAGAATTTAGATACCTTTTTATTACTAATTACTTTTTAACTTTTTAAGTTCCTCTATAAGCTTATCATTTAATACCTTTATATGAGTACCTTTCATACCTAAAGATCTAGATTCTATAACTCCTGCACTTTCGAACTTTCTTAAAGCATTTACTATAACAGATCTAGTTATACCAACTCTATCTGCTATTTTACTTGCAACAAGTAAACCTTCTTTACCATCTAATTCTTCAAATATATGCTCAACTGCTTCAAGTTCTGAATAAGATAATGTTCCTATTGCCATTTGAACTACAGCTTTTTTTCTCATTTCTTCTTCTAACTCTTCCCCAATAGCTCTTAATATTTCAAGACCTATAACCGTAGCACTATATTCTGCTATAACTAAATCTTCATCTTCATATGAATGATCATATCTTGATAGTACTAATGTTCCTAGTCTTTGTCCGCTTCCTAATATTGGAACTATTGTAGTTTTCTTTTCCGTTCTATCTTGTTCAAATGGAAATACTTCAAGTAATTCATCACCTGTTAAATTTTCTAAAGTATCTTTTATCTTTAATACATTTCTATTATATTCTTCTGGAAACTTTTTTTGTTTAGTTATATCATCCTCTACAACTGAACTATCTTCTATATCATTAAGATGTAATCCTAATACTTTACCCTTAGAGCTTAATACATATACATTTGAGCTTAAAACTTCTCCTAATGCACCTGCTAATAAATCAAAAGAGACATTACTTCCACCACTTGTTTGTAATGTTTTGTTAATTTTTCTTGTTTTCTGTAATACTTCGCTTGCCATTTACAATTCATCTCCTCATGAAAGTTATGCCTTATATACTTATATATAAAATAATAAAAAGTTAGTTTTTCTTATAATTATGTAATAGAAATGTTATCATAAATCTATATGTTTTTCAATATAAAGCCCCTTTTTTTTTAATTTTCGATACTCTCTTTTACCATCTCATTTTTACATTCTTTGTTAGAACAAATAACCTTAGTTTCTGATTTTGTCACTTTCTCAATCATATAAGAAGCACATTTGTCACAAATATCTCCAGTAGGTTTATTCCATGATAAAAAATCACATTCTGGATAATTTGAACATCCATAAAATACTTTACCTTTTTTAGACTTTCTAAGAATTATCTCTCCCTTATTACACTTAGGACATTTTACACCTATTTTATTTACAATAGGTTTTGTAGTTTTACATTCTGGATAGTTCTTACAAGCTATAAATTTACCAAATCTACCATGCTTTATAACCATATTTTCTCCGCAATTTTCACATATTTCATCAGTTTCTTCATCCATATTTATCTTTTCTATATTTTCTTTAGCAATCTCTATAGCTTCTTTTAAAGGTTCATATGATTTTGCTACAACTTCTTTCCAAGGTACATTACCTTCTTCTACTTCATCTAACTGACTTTCCATAGTGGCAGTAAAATCTACATCTATGAATTTTTGAAAATTAGTTTCTAATATATCAGTAACTATTTTACCTAATTCTGTCGGGTGAAGACTACTTCCTTGCTTTTCAACATATTCTCTATTTAATATAGTAGTTATAGTCGGTGCATAAGTACTAGGCCTTCCTATTCCTAGTTCTTCTAGAGTTTTTACTAAACTAGCTTCCGTATATCTTGCTGGTGGTTGCGTAAAATGTTGAATAGGTAATATATCTTTAATAGTAAGAATATCTCCCTCATTTATAGAAGGAAGTATTTTATCTTCTCTTTCTATAAAATTATAAACCTTTGTATATCCATCAAATTTCATTTTAGAACCAGTAGCTTTTAGAATATAATCATCTATCTTACACTCCACATTTAATATATCAAAGATAGAATCTTGCATTTGGCTAGCTATAAATCTTCTCCATATTAAATTATATAACTTAAATTGGTCTTTAGTTAAAGAGTTTTTTATACTATCAGGAGTTCTACTTACAGAAGTTGGTCTTATAGCCTCATGCGCATCTTGTACTTTTTTACTTCCTTTTTCTTTTTCTTTATCAAAGTCAGGTTTATAATACTCTTTTCCTAATTCTTCTAGTATGTATTCTTTTGATTTTTCCTTTGCTTCTTCTGATATTCTTTTAGAATCTGTTCTTATATATGATATAAGACCAACTGTACCTTCATTTTCAATATCAATTCCTTCATATAGCTCTTGTGCTACACTCATTGTTTTCTTAGTTGTAAAAGATAGTCTGTTTGCTGCTTCTTGTTGTAGCATACTTGTTGTAAAAGGCTTAGGAGCTGATTTTTTTCTAGTTCTTGATTCTATTGAGTTTACTACTATTTCTTTATCTTTTATATTATCTAAAATAGAATTAACTATTTCTTCATTTGGCAATTCCATTTTATCTTTAGATTTCCCATAAAACTTTAAACTAATATCTTCTTCTTTCGAAGTTTTAGCATCTATATCTATTGTCCAATATTCATCTGGTATAAATGCTTCTATTTCTTTTTCTCTATCACATATTAATTTAGTTGTTACAGATTGAACTCTACCAGCACTTAATCCCTTTCTAATTTTTTGCCAAAGTATAGGACTTATTTGATATCCTAACAGTCTATCTAGAACTCTTCTTGCTTGTTGAGCATCAACTAAATCTATATTTATGCTCCTTGGACTTTTTATTGCTTTTTTTATAGCATCTTTTGTTATTTCATTAAATTCTATTCTACATTCATCATTTTGATTTAATCCTAAAATATAAGCTAAATGCCATGATATAGCTTCACCTTCTCTATCAGGGTCGGTAGCTAAATAAATTCTTTTCGATTTTTTAGCTTCTTTTTTTAGTTCTTTTATTAAATCACCTTTTCCTCGTATATTTATATATTGCGGCTCAAAATTATTTTCTATATCAACACCTAATTTACTTTTAGGCAAATCTCTTACATGTCCCACAGAAGCTTTTACAGTATAATGACTTTTCCCTAGAAATTTTTCTATTGTCTTAGCTTTTGCAGGAGATTCCACGATGACTAATGTTTTTGCCATTAACGATACACCCCCACTTGTTTTATTTATATGTTTAAACTGTATACTTGATTATTCATCTCTATTAATAAATCTTTAAGCACTAGTTCATTTAAAATTGTATTTACATATTTTACTTCCATTTTAGTATTATCACAAATTTCATCTATATTCAATACACCATTATCTTTTATTAGATTTAATATTTCAATACTTTTTTCACTTAATTTAATATTATCATACTTTTTAGAATCTTTTACATATTCACATCTAATATTTTTATATTCATTTAGAATATCTTCTATATTATGAATTAATATTGCACCTTCTTTTATTATTTTATGGCATCCTTCACTCATACAAGAGTTTATATTTCCAGGAATAGAAAAAACGTTTTTGCCTTGATCGAGTGCATATTCTACAGTAATCAATGCTCCGCTTTTTTTAGCCGCTTCAACTACTATAACTCCATCACTTATCCCACTTAATATTCTATTTCTATAAACATAATTACTAGGGTAAACATTCTTTCCAATATTATATTCAGATAATATTAATCCATCATTATCTAATATTTTCTGAGCTAGTTTAATATTTCTTCTTGGTAAAATATTATCTAAAGGTGATCCAATTACGGCAATTGCTTTTCCTTTACCTTCTAAACATCCTATATGACTATAAGTATCTATCCCTATAGCTAGTCCACTTATAATATTTATACCTATATCTGATAAATTCTTGCTTATACTTTTTGCACAGTTAATACCATACTGAGTACATTTTCTAGAACCAACCATAGCTAAATTAATATTATTTTTTAGCAAATTTAAATTACCTCTATAAAATAATATTTTAGGCGCATCGTATATATTTTTTAAGTTAGATGGATATAATTCATCATAAATACTAACGTACTTTATAGATTTTTTTTCAAGATTTGACTTTATTTCCTCTAAATAAGTTAGACTTTTATATTTTACTATATTTTTCTTAATATTTGTATTTATATTTTTTAAATTATATATTTCCTTATCGCTAAAATTTATTAAATTTTTAATATCTATATTATTTGACTCTATTTGATTTATATTATTATTCGTTATACCCTCTATAGAATTTAACCATAAATAAACATCATTAATATTCATAAATTACCTCTGTTCAAAATATTTATAATAAGTTTTTCTAAAAGAAAAAGCCTCTATTATATGATTACATTTTATTATATTTTCTTTATCTAAATCTGCAATCGTTCTTGCAACTTTTAATAATTTTGTATAACTTCTATTACTTAATTTATATTTATTAAATATTAAATTAATAGTATTTTCAGATTCAGCATCTAGCTTACAATACTTATTTATCATTGAAGAATTCATTTCATCATTAGTTTTTATATCATAATTTTTAAATCTAATTTGCTGTATGTCTCTTGCACTTTGAACTCTATTTCTTATATCGTAAGATGTTTCTGATTTTATATTTTTAAATTCTTTATATGGTATTGAATTTACTTCTACAAATAAATCAAATCTATCTAATAATGGACCTGATATTTTATTTATATATCGATCTATCTCATATGTTTTACATCTACATTCATTTTCTGACATATGGTACCCACACGGACAAGGATTCATCGCTCCCACTAATAAGAAGTTACATGGATATTCAAAATTATATTTTATTCTAGATATATTTATAATTTTATCTTCTATAGGTTGCCTTAATGTTTCTAATATTTTTCTATCAAATTCAGCTATTTCATCTAGAAACAATATACCTTTATGAGCCAATACTACTTCTCCTGGTTTTGCATCAATACCTCCACCTACCATAGACTGCTTAGTTGATGTATGATGTGGTGATCTAAATGGTCTTTTATCTATAATACCTTTTTGATTATCTATTAGTCCTATTGAACTATAAATTTTACTTATTTCTATCATTTCCTCTTTATCTAACGCTGGAAGTATTGTCCTTATTCTTTTTGATATCATTGTTTTTCCAGAACCTGGAGGCCCAATCATTAACATATTATGATTACCTGCTGCAGCTATTTCAGCACATCTCTTTACAAAATAGTTTCCAGATACATCACTAAAATCTTCTTCATATTTATTTTCATGTTTTTCTTTTTTATTTATTTTAATATTTTCAATAATAGAATCTTTATTTAAATTTAGATTCCCATTTAAAAATTCTATACATTGTTTTAAACTCTTTACCGGTATAATTTCTATATTATCTATAAATAAACTTTCTAAAAAATTATCATATGGTAAAAATAATCTTTTTATATTACATTCTTTAGCTCCTATTATAATTGGTAGTATTCCTTTAACTTTTTGAATTTTTCCATCTAGAGAAAGTTCTCCTATAAACATACTTTCATCTAAATATTTATCATCTTTTTTTATAAATTCTTTTAAGATTCCTATAGATATAGCTAAGTCAAGAAAAGATCCTTCTTTTTTCATATCTGCAGGTGATAAATTTACAACTATTCTAGAGTTAGGAAATTTATATCCACTATTTATTATTGCTGATTTTACACGTTCTCTAGATTCTTTTATTTCAGTACTAGCTAAACCAACTATATTAAATGAAGGAATTCCATTAGTTATATCAATTTCTACCTTTATTAAATGACCATTTATACCTATTAAATTGCTAGAATTTATTATACTAAGCATCTGCACTCCTTTCTAAAAAGCATTCACTATATGATTTATTTTCTTATATTTTAAATATATTTCTATAACATCAAACCTTATAGGTACATTATTAATATTATTTTTTAACATATAGTACTTAGCTGTATTTACTATTTTTCTAATTTTCATATAATCCACTGCTTCTGATGGATAACCAAAATTTACATTACTTCTTGACTTAACTTCTATAAATACTAGTTCTTCATTAATTTTAGCTATTATGTCTATTTCTCCACTTTTTATTCTATAATTAGTTTCTAAAATATTTGCATTGTTATTTATTAAGTATCTTAACGCTATTTTTTCACCAATTCTACCTTTTTGAATATTATTCATAAATATCTCCTATGTACTTTTTTGTAATTATTGTCCTTAATATTAACTTTATATACATTTTTTACATTTAATAATTTGATTTTTTAATTCAATTATTAAAATTGATATTAGATTAAAATCATTTAATGAATAGATACAATAAAAAAGATAAAAAATTCTTATAATAATATTGTTTCATAAATTAAACAATCTGATATAATAAATGTTATGGATAATCTATTTTAATAAATATTTTGAAAGCTCTATAAAATATATAAATAATATTAATAAAAGCTTAATAATATCTAATACTATTATTAAGATTAAATATTTGTAATATCAACAAAAACTCATTTTAAACATAACAAATTTTTAAGTAGAGCTTTAAAATAAAAAGGAGCTATTTTCAAATAAAGTTTTATAGTATATCTATAATTCTTAATTTTACTAATAGCTCCTTTTTGTATTTAATAATTATATATAACTTTACTATCTATATCTTTTATAGATTGACATCCAGTTAAAATCATCGTTGATCTTAATTCATTTTTTATATTTTCAACATAACTCTTAACACCTTCTATTTTTCCACCAAATGAAGCTGTTACAAATGGCCTTCCTATTAAAACTGCATCTGCACCTAAACCTATCATTTTAACCACATCTATCCCAGTTCTAACTCCACCATCAGCAAGTATAATAACTTTACCCTTTACTGATTTTGCAATTTCAGGAAGTACTTCACAAACTCCAGGAGTACAATCTAATACCCTACCCCCATGATTTGATATAACTATTGCATCAACACCTGCTTCAACAGCCATTAGAGCATCTTCAACAGTCATTATCCCTTTAACTATAAAAGGCAATTTAGTAGAATTTTTAAGCTTTTTTAAATCTCCTACAGTTTTGGGAACAACTTTCTTTCCATGCATAGATAAAGTTACAAGACCACATGCGTCTATATCAATTCCTACCGCTATAGCATTTGATTCTTCTGCTAACTTTATTTTGTTTATTATATCATCATTTTCCCACGGCTTTATAAATACTATACCTTCTCCATTATACTCTTTAAGTACACTTAGATTTTCTAATAAAAATTCATCAACTGCAGTATCTCCAACCATAGCATATATACCGCTATCTACACAACCTTTTACAACAGGTTCTATATAATCTCTTTCAGAAATTTTTCCACCCATGTTTAAAGTTGTTCCAGTTATAGGTGCTGCAAATATTGGAGCATCCATTTTTCTGCCAAATAATTCTATTGAAGTATTAGGATTAGAAACATTATGTATAACTCTCATATTAATTTTTATTTTTTCTAAACCTTTTCTATTATTTATAAATGAAGCTCCACTTCCTTTTCCACCCATTCCTGGAACTTCACCTGAACAGGCAACTCCATTACATACCTTACAAACTTTACAACTTCCATTAAAATTTTCTCTAGCAATTTTTTCAACTTCTTTAAAATTCATCATAATACTCCCTTTATATAAACTATTTTGTAAAATTATAGTATATTTTTTAAGAAACTCTTTCTATGTATTCGAGTTATTCCATGCTTTTCAATTGCCTCATAGTGTTCTTTTGTTCCATATCCTTTATGAGCTTTAAATCCGTATTCTGGAAACATTTCATCATATTGATACATTATATTATCCCTTGTAACTTTAGCTAATATACTAGCTGCTGCAATTGATATAGACTTAGAATCTCCCTTAATTATCGGCTTTTGATGTATATCTACTCCTGGTATTGTAGCTGCATCTATTAATAAATAATCTGGTGTATTTTTTAAACAATTTAAAGCCTTTTTCATCGCCATATAAGTAGCATTTAATATATTATATTTATCTATATCTTCATTGTTAACTATTCCTATACCATAATCTAAAGCTTCTTCTTTTATTCTATCAAATAATTCTTCCCTTTTAGATTCACTTAATTTTTTAGAATCATTTATTCCCTCTATCTTAGTATTTGGCTTAAATACAACTACACTAGCTACTACAGGTCCTGCTAATGGTCCACGTCCTGCCTCATCTATTCCACCTATATATAAATATCCTTTAGTGTATCCTTCATTTTCATATGTATTTATAAGTTCTAATCTCTCTTCTTCTTTTCTTATATTATCTAATTTTTTTCCCATTTTAATTGCTATATTTTGAACTGATTTTCTTTCATCATCTTTTAATATATTTATATACTCTAAATATTTATCTATATTTAAATTATCTATTATTTCTTTAATTTCTTTTACACTTTTATCTTTCATGATTTTCTCCTTACATTATTTCTATCATGTAATTAAATATAATATACATTATATTTAATCCTAAAATTTAAATAAATATAGTTATACTATATACTATATTAAAATTTCTAATAAATCTATTGCCTTAATTATTTTACTAAATATATTGAAATTACTATATAAAGTTTTCTAATTATCAAAATATATTTTATTAAACTCTAATATTTTCAACTATTATATTTAACTAGCACAACTAGTTGATAACTTATTATATATATTAGTATACCGTATAATTACTATTTATAATATAAAAAATCACTGATATTTTTCTTATCAGTGATTTTTCATATTATTCAACTTCATTTACTATAAATTCTAAGTCTTTATTATTTTTATCAATAAATGGTATAAGATTACCTATTATTGCTCCTATTAAAACTGGCAATATCCAGTTAAATCCTAATGATGAAAATGGTAATTTATTTATAAACGCTATATTTATTAATTTCATATTATTTGCAACAGTTATTACACTTACTAATAATGCCATATACGTTGCACCTTTAAATGCATTATTATTTTTAATTTTATCACCAAATAAAGTCATTATAACTAATATAATTGTTGCTGGATATATTATATCTAGTATTGGAGCTGAGAATTTTATTATAGTATTTACACCAAAATTTGATACTATAGCACTAAATATACAAACTATAGTAACTATTAGTTCATACTTTAATTTTCCATTTGTAGTTTTCTCAAAAAATTGTGCAGTTGCTGATGTAAGACCTATAGCTGTTGTTAAGCAAGCTAACATAACTATAATAGCTAATATAACCTTACCTGGCTTGCCAAGAAGTGATTCTGTAATTTCAACTATTAGTGTTGTTTGAACTACATCTTGACCATACATTGTAGATACGGTTGCTCCAAGATAAGTTAATCCTCCATAAACTAAAATTAATCCTATCGCTGCAACTATTCCTGCTTTTAGCGTAAGTTTAATTTTTTGATTTTCATTTTTATATCCTTTATTTGAAAGTGATGATATTATCACAGTTGATAAAGCTACCGCTCCTAATGCATCCATAGTTTGATAACCTTGCTTAACACCTTCTGCAAATAAATTTTCACTTATAATATTTGTGTTCATTTCTCCTAATGGAGATATTATTCCCATAACTATTAATACTCCTAATGCTATAAGTAATGCTGGAGTTAAAAATTGACCTATTACATCTACTACTTTTGATGGCTTTATAGTTAATATAAATGTCATTGCAAAAAATATTATTGAAAATAATACTGGACTAAAACCATCAAATAATGGGCTAATTCCCATTTCAAAAGTTGTTGCCGCTGTTCTTGGTATTGCTAATAATGGACCTAAACATATCATTATAGCTGAACCTAACATTATACCTAATTTTTTACCACTTCTAGATAATACTTTATCTACTTCTCCATTACACTTAGCAGCTGCAATTATTGCAAGTAACGCTAAACCAACATCTGATAATATAAATCCTCCAAATCCTATCAACCAGTTAGACCCTGATATTACGCCTAAGAAAGGTGGAAATATTAAGTTACCTGCACCAAAAAACATGGCAAATAATGCAAATCCTAATATTATTACATCTTTATTTATCTTACTCATATAATTCCCCCCTTAGTTTAGTTCTCGATATATAATTTATTATACATTAAACTAACTATACTCTTAATATTTTAAATTTATTGTACCATTTTTATTTTCAAAATGCAAATAATATTTTTAATATAATAAATTTTCTGATAATTTATCATATTAAAAATATCATCTAATATTAGATGATATTTTTTATATCTAATTTTTTATATCTTCAGGAACTTCTAACGTTATTTTTCCTATTTTTCCATCTCTGAACTCGTTTAAAACTGTAGTTGCTATACGAGTATAGTCAAGTTCCTTATTACCCATTATAAAGCCTCTCTTACGACCTATCATATCCATAGTTTCTATATCTCTATCTCCTAATTCTTCAAGCTTATATCTCGCTTTTAATTTCTCAGGCTCTATCTCCATAAGCTTTCCAATTAATCTAAGAGCTAAAGTCTCAACATCTAATATTTCATCTTTTATTGCTCTACAAAATGCTAAGTTAAGTGCAACTTCTTGGTCTTCAAACTTTGGCCAAAGTATACCTGGAGTATCAAGTAATTCTAAATTTCCTTTTAATCTTACCCATTGCTTACCTTTAGTTACACCTGGTCTATCTCCTGTAACTGTACTTTTTCTACCAGTTAATTTATTTATTATAGATGATTTTCCAACGTTCGGAATACCCACTATCATTATTCTTATTGGTCTTTCTTTTCTACCTTTTTCTTTTAATGCATCCATTTTATCTTTAACTGCATTTCTACACTCATCTACTAATTTATTTAAACCTACACCCTTTAGAGTATCCACTGGTATAGCTTTTATTCCACGGTCTTTATAGTACTTTATCCATCTATCTAATTTAGCCCTATCTGCCAAATCACATTTATTTAATATTACAACCCTTGGTTTATTTCCTGCTAATTTATCTATATCTGGGTTTCTACTACTAAAAGGTATTCTAGAATCTAAAAGTTCTACAACAACATCAACTAACTTTAAGTTATTTCTAACTAAATCTCTAGTCTTTTTCATATGACCTGGATACCAGTTTATATGTAAATTATCATCTCTTAGATAATCATCATAATTTTCTCCCATTCTATCTCCTCTTGCCATGATTATCACTCCTTTATGTAAATTATTCGGTCTTTTATTTTAACTTATTCATTATACCATAAGATTATTTTTTATGCTTATTTAATATATAACGTAATACTTCTATTATTTCTATAATAGAAAATTTTAAACTATATTAATATTTTATTAAAAAAATAATATTAATATATGTAAAAAGGACTGATAAAATCAGTCCTTTAATTTATAGTAAAGTTTAATTATCTAGCTTCTTTTATCTTAGCAGCTTTACCTACTCTACCTCTTAAGTAGTTTAGTTTAGCTCTTCTTACTTTACCTTTTCTAGTTACTTCTATCTTTTCTATTCTTGGAGAATGTACTGGGAAAGTTCTTTCTACACCAACGTTGAAAGATATTTTTCTAACTGTGAAAGTTTCTTGTATTCCTCCACCTTGTCTCTTAAGAACAACACCTTCGAATACTTGTATTCTTTCTCTCTTACCTTCAACTATTTTAACGTGCACTTTTACTGTGTCCCCAGGTCCAAAGTTAGGAACTTCTTTCTTTAATTGCTCTTGTCCTAATGCTCTTACTAATTCGTTCATTATTCTTCCTCCTAGTATCATAGACATTCTTAATTACCTCCTACGTGTAAAAAGAGGAATGCCCGTTTATTTTTTCAACATTTAAAATTATACTATATTTATTGTTTATTTACAAGCTTTTTTGTATAAATCCGGTCTTCTTTCTTTGGTAATTTTTATCGATTCTTCATATCTCCATTTATCAATATTCTTATGATTTCCAGATAACAAAACAGATGGAACTTCTAAGTTCATAAACTCTCTTGGTCTAGTATAATGAGGATATTCTAATAAATTATCTTTAAAAGATTCTTCCTCAAATGACTCATTTTGTCCTAATACTCCTGGTATAAGTCTTGATATAGAATCTATAAGTATAAGCGCAGGAAGCTCTCCTCCTGTTAATACATAATCTCCTATAGATATTTCATCCGTAACAATTAAATCTATTATTCTTTGATCTATACCTTCATAATGCCCACATAAAAGTATTACATCTTCTAACTGTGAAAATTTTTGTGCTATACTTTGGTTATAAACTTTACCTTTCGGAGTTAAATATATTACTCTAGGATCTTTTATATTATGTTTTTCTACTATATGTTTATATGTGTCATATATAGGTTGTGGTGTCATTACCATGCCTGCCCCACCACCAAATGGATAATCATCTACCTTTTTATGTTTATTAGTAGAAAAATCTCTTATATTATATATGTTTACTTCTATTATATTTTTTTCTACTGCTTTTTTCATTATACTTTCATTCATATATGAATTAAATATCTCTGGAAAAAGTGTCATTATATGAAATCTCATAATATCACCTAATCTAACATACCTTTAATAGGGTCTATTATCATTTTTCTCTCATCTATATCTATAGTAGGTACGAACTTAGTTATAGCAGGTATTAAAATTTCTTTTCCTTCATTAGTATTTATAACATATACATCATTAGCTGCATATTGTAATACATCTTTTAATGTTCCTATATGAGTATTATCTAATGTATATACATCTATACCTATCATATCAGCTATAAAGAATTCACCTTCTTCTAGCTCTCTACTTTCTTCTCTAGATACATACATAAATTTATTTCTTAATCTCTCTGCATCTTCAACTCTATCAACATTTTTTATTTTCATTATTACCATGTTGCCTTTGTATCTAACTCTTTCAACTTCCCATTTAGTTTCTAAATCTTTTCCTAAGTAAAATTCTTCTAAATCATCAAATCTATATATATCATCAGTAAAAGGATAAACTCTAACTTCTCCTTTTAATCCTTGAGTATTTACTATTTGTCCTATTTTAAAATGTGTTAGCTTTTCCATTAGTATATCTCCTTATTTTTAAGAATCTTTGTACATTTATTTAGTTATTATAGTATTAAATTTCATGGCTAAAATTATGTATTTTTGAGTATATATAAAAAGGATTAGGTATATACCTAATCCTTTTATACTATCTCAAGAGAAACTTTTACATTTTCTCTATTTGCAGCAGATTTTACGACAGTTCTTATAGCTTTAGCTATTCTGCCCTGCTTTCCGATAACCTTTCCCATGTCGTCTTGAGAAACAGTAAGCTTTAAAATAATTTCATTACCTTTTTTTGTTTCTTCAACTACAACTGCATCCGGATTATCAACTAGAGCTTTAGCTATATCTAACACTAGCTCTTTCATATACTCATCTCTCCTAATTAAAAATTATTATTTTTTAGAAGCTTCGAATTTTTCCATTATACCGTTGTTAACTAATAAAGTTTTTACAGTATCAGTTGGTTGAGCACCATTTGATAACCACTTAACAGCTTTCTCATCGTTTATTTTAACTTGCTTTGGTTGAGAAACTGGGTTGTAGTATCCTATTTCTTCTATGAATTTTCCATCTCTTGGAGATCTTGAATCAGCAACTACTATTCTGTAGAAAGGCTTTTTGTTTGATCCCATTCTTTTTAATCTTATTTTAACTGCCATTACAGCCACCTCCGAATAATTTTTGTCTATTTTTTATTTATTTAAAGAAAGGAAGTCCGGGAAAACCGCCCCTTTTCTTCATGCTTTTTTGAGATCCTGTAAACATCTTCATCATCTTTTTCATTTCATTAAATTGTTTTATAAGTCTGTTTACATCTTGTACACTTGTACCACTACCTCTAGCTATTCTTTTCTTTCTAGAAGCATTTAATATACTAGGGTCTCTTCTTTCCTCTAAAGTCATAGATTGAACAATTGCTTTTGTTCTTCTCATTTCTTTTCCATTTAAATCTACATCTCCAAGTTGGTCTTTTATATTACCCATACCTGGTATCATTCCTAATATTTTATCTAGAGGACCCATATTTTGAATTTGTTCCATTTGCTCTAAGAAATCCTCAAAATCAAGATCTTGTTTTTTAATTTTTTGTTCTAATGCTTTAGCTTTATCTAAATCCATAGATTCTTGAGCTTTTTCTATTAAGCTTAGGATATCTCCCATACCTAATATTCTAGATGCCATTCTATCTGGATAAAATGGTTCTAAATCGTCTAGCTTTTCACCCATACCTATAAACTTTATTGGCTTTTGAGTTACAGCTCTTATAGAAAGCGCAGCCCCACCTCTAGTATCTCCATCTAGTTTTGTTAATACAACTCCATCAACACCAAGTGCATTGTTGAAACTTTCTGCAACATTTACTGCATCTTGTCCTGTCATTGAATCAACAACTAAAAGAATTTCATGTGGTTTAACTTCAGATTTTATTGACTTTAACTCATCCATTAAAGTTTCATCTATATGAAGTCTACCGGCTGTATCTATAATAACTAAATCATGGTTATTTTTTATAGCATGACTTAATCCTGCTTTAGCTATATTTACTGGGTTTTCTTTATCACCCATATTAAATACTGGTATATCTAATTTTTCCCCAACGACTTGTAGTTGTTTTATCGCTGCTGGTCTATATATATCACAGGCAATAAGAAGTGGTCTTTTGCCTTGCTTTTTAAAGTAACCTCCAAGTTTTCCAGATGTAGTAGTTTTACCTGCCCCTTGAAGACCAACCATCATTATTATAGTTGGTGGTTTAGGAGATATCATAATTTTACTAGATACATCACCCATTAAACTTGTTAGTTCTTCATTAACTATTTTAATTACATGTTGTCCAGGAGTTAAACTACTCATAACATCTTGTCCAACACATCTTTCTTGAACTTTTTTTACAAAATCTTTAACTACTTTGAAGTTAACATCAGCTTCTAAAAGAGCAAGTTTAACTTCTCTCATGACATCTTTAACGTCTTTTTCAGTAAGCTTTCCTTTTGATTTTAACTTACTAAGTGCTCCTTGTAGTTTATCAGATAATCCTTCAAATATCATTTTAACATCTCCCTACATATATCTTCTATATTTTCTACTTTAGGGATTAAATTAGCACAATCTCTATTTTGCAATAAATCTTGTTTAATGTCAACAATTTTATCTATTATAGTTTTAGTGATTTTTTCTTGCTCTTGAATTTTTTCTACTAAATGCAATTTATTTTCATAATCTTTTAGTATTTTCTCAGAACGTTTTAATGTATCATATACACCTTGTCTAGATACATTTAAATTTTCACTAATTTCACCTAGAGAATAATCTTCTTCATAGTATAATGAAACTATTTCTCTTTGCTTATCAGTTAATAATTCTTTATACTGTTCAAATAGCAATCCAATCTCAACCATTTTTTCTATATTCATAATCACACTTCCATGATACATACTGTAAAGGTCATTTACTTTACACATTGTATTTTATATCATATAAACTTTATTGTCAACATTTTATTTTAATTACTAATTACTCCCAAATAGTGCATCAGAGAAATCTTTTGCATCAAAATCTTGTAAATCTTCTACTTTTTCTCCAACACCTATAAGTTTAACCGGAACATCAACTTCACTCTTAACAGCAAGAACTACTCCACCCTTTGCAGTTCCATCAAGTTTAGTTAAAACTATCCCTGTAATATCAGCAACTTCCTTAAATGTTTTTGCTTGTACTACTGCATTTTGACCTGTAGTTGCATCAACTACTAATAATACTTCTTTATTAGCTTCAGGGAACTCTCTATCAACTATTTTAAATACTTTTCCTAATTCATTCATAAGATTTGCCTTATTATGAAGTCTTCCTGCTGTATCACATATTAATAAGTCTACCTTTCTAGCTTTAGCAGCTTTTATGGCATCAAATACAACAGCTCCAGGATCTGCTCCTTCTTGGTGTTTTATTATATCAACATTACTTCTACTTGCCCAAACTTCTAATTGTTCTATTGCTGCTGCTCTAAATGTATCTCCTGCTGCTAATAATACCTTTTTACCTTCTTGTTTATATCTATTTGCTAATTTACCAATAGTAGTTGTTTTACCTACACCATTCACTCCTACCATAAGTATTATAGTTGGAGATTTTTCTACATTTAGTGTAGAATTTTCATTAGTTAATATCTCTTCTATTATATTTTTTAATGCTTCTTTAACTTCTATAGGTTCTGTTATTTTATTTTCTTTAATTTTATCTCTTAAATTATCTATTATATCCATAGTAGTGTTTACACCAACATCAGCTGTTATTAGTATTTCTTCTAGTTCTTCTAATAACTCTTCATCTACTTTTGTATAAGATTTTAATACATCATCTATTTTGTCAGTTATGCCTTGTTTAGCTTTAGTTAACCCTTGCTTTAATCTTTCAAATAAATTTACTTTCTTTTGAGATTCTTCTATAACTTCAACAATCTCTTCTTCTGAATCTTTATCTTTTTCTTCTATTTCAACTTCTTGATCATTTACTTTAGATTCTTCTATATTTTCTATAGATTCATTTACTTTTTCATCATTTTCATCATTTAAAATCTGTTCGATTTTTTCTTCTTCTATCTCATCTCTAACTATATTTTCTTTTACTAAATCAAATTTATCTTCGTATACTTTTTCAGACTGATTATGTAAATTTTCTTCTTCTATATATTTTATTGTTTTAGATATCTCACTATTTTCTGAATCTTTTATTTGTTCTTTTTCTATTTTCTCTTCAAAATATTCTTTGTTTTTATCTTCATTTTCTTCAACAATAGCTTCTTTTTGTTTTATTGTTTCATTTTCGTTTAGTTCTTCTTGTTTTTTCTTTCCGAAATTAAATATTTTTTTAAACACTTATTTTCCTCCTAAAACTAATATTATATTTAACCTAACACAATTATATGTACATAATATTTTATATTTAATAAGTAGCTAGTATTAGCTACTTATTAAATATTATATAACATCTACAATTTTTTCTGCTTCTTTAAGTTTTAAACTTAATACCTTTGATATTGCTTTTTCTTGCATTGTTACACCATATATATAATCTGCTACCTCCATAGTTCCTCTTCTATGCGTAACAGATATAAACTGAGTATCATTAGATAACTCTTTTAAGAATTTCCCAAATCTAAATATATTAGCATCATCAAGTGGCGCTTCTATCTCATCTAATATACAAAACGGCGTTGGCTTTGCAAGTATAATGGAGAATAATATACTTATAGCAGTAAGAGCTTTTTCTCCTCCTGATAGTAGATTTAAATTTTTCATTTTCTTACCTGGTGGTTGGGCAGTTATCTCTATATCACTTTCTAATATATTATTTATATCTATAATCTTTAATTCTCCATGACCTCCACCAAATAACCTTTTATATACAAATTTAAAGTTTTCATTTATTTTGTTAAAATTAATTTCAAATTCTTTTTTCATATTTTCTTCTAATTCATATATAAGTTTTTCTATAACATCTATTGATTGTTCTAAATCTTTCTTCTGTTCGCTATAGAAATCATGTCTTTCTTTTATATGTTCATATTCTTTTATAGAATCTAAGTTTATATTTCCAAGATTTCTTATTTCTTTTCTGATATTTTCAAGATACTTTTTATCAACATCTATACTATCATCTTTCATTTCTATAGCTTTTTCTAAAGTTATTTCATATTTTTCATATAAACTATTTATATGATCTTCTTTATTAGACTTTAGTCTATCTACTTTACTATCTACTTTAAATAAACTTTCTTTTAAATCAATATATTGTCTGTCTATATTTTTTAATTCCTTATTTAAAGTATCTATTTTTTCTTTTAAACTATCTTTTGATAATTTTTTAGTTTCTAAACCTCTAGTATTATCTACTAATTGTTTGTTTAAACTTATTTTTTCAGTTTCTTCTATAACTATTTCTTCTTCCAATTTAGATATCTCTATTATTTTATCATCTAGGTACTTTTCTATTTGTGTATACTTATTTTCTAAAGATTTGCTTTCTTCATCTATTCTTTGTATATCTTTAATTAAACTTTCGTATATTTGATTATTTTTTACTAAGTTTAAATTTAAATTATCAAATTTTATTTTTTCATCTTCATATAAAGAATTGTATTGTTTCAACTCATTATTTAAATCTTCTATTTTAAATTTATTTTTAGCATGCCTAGCGTCTATAGATAATATATCATCTCTTATAAATTTAGCTTTTTCTAATGTATACTCTAAATTAGAACCTAAGCCATCTTTTTCATTTTCTAACTTTTCAACACTTATATTTAAAGATTTTATTTCTTCTTTAAATTTATTAATTTCTGCGTTCTCAACTATATATTCCTTATCAAGATGATTTATATTTAAAATTGTTTGATTTAATTTTTCTCTAATAATATTTATATTATTATCCGTTTCATTTTTTTGTAAATATAAACTATCTATTTCATTTTTTAATAAGTTTATTTTTTCTTTATATTCATTTATAAGTCTTTTTCTAGATAATATATTACCACTTACTTTTAAGCTTCCTCCAGTTAGAGATCCTCCTGGATTTAATATATCGCCATCTAATGTTACAACTTTAAATTTATGATTATTTTCTTTAGCAAATTTTATTGCATTATCTATATTATCTATTATTATAGTTCTACCAAGTATATTTTCTATTATATTTCTATACTTGTCATTAAATTTTATTAAATCACTAGCTATTCCTATAAAACTTGTATCTGCTTTTATATTTCTAGTATCTATCTTATTAGGTTTAATTATATTAATAGGTAAAAATGTAACTCTACCTAAGTTATTTTTCTTTAAATAGTTTATAGCAAATTTAGCACTAGCTTCATCATTAGTTATTATATTTTGCATATAAGCCCCTAATGCCGCCTCTATACATTTTTCAAATTTAGAAGGGACTTCTATAACTTGTCCAAGAGCTCCTTCTATTCCTTTTAAATTCTTATTTTTAAGAATTTCTTTTACACCTTTGTTAAAGCCCTCATAATGATTTTCCATTTCAACATATATATTAAGCTTGGATTTATAATCATTTAAACTATACTTGCTATTTTGAATTTGCTTTTCTATATTATTATTTTTATTTATTAGTTTATTTAAATCATTATTAAATTTTACTTCATTACTTTTTAAATCTTTTATAGTTTTAGTTTTTTCTTCTAATTTTACCAACGATTTTGATACTTCTTCTTTTTTCTGACCTATATTAGATTTAATTTCTCTTATATCTAAATCTATAGTATCTTTTCTTAAGTTTATATTTTCTATATTAGCATTTAAAGTTGAAAGTTTACTTGAAGCCTCTTGTTTATTATTTAAAAGATTTATTATCTCATCCTTTAGATTTTCAACTTCTAAATTAATCGTTTCTATTTTCTCTTTATTATCTTTATTATTAGATTCTATAGACTTTATGTCTGTATTTAAATTATCTATAATTTTTTCTTTCTGAGATTTTTGAGTCCTTAAATCTTCTAAGATAATTTTATCATTATTCAATTTTTCTTTTATATAAGTAGTCTCTTCTTTATTTCTTTGTATTTCACTTTTACAATTTCTTATTTTTTCATTTATAAGATTAACCTGAGCATCTTTTTGTGATATTACAGATTTTATTGTATTTATATAGTCCTGTGATTTATTTATTCCTTCATCAATATTTTCTATTTCTAAATTATTTTCTTCAATAGTCTTTTCTAAAGTACTTTTTTGCTTTTGAATTTCCTCAGATTGACTTTTTAATAAATCACTATGTTTATTTAGCTCTTCTAATTCTACTTCTAATTCTGAAATTTCTTTTATATAGCTATTAACTTCTATTACCTTTAAATTTTCGCTAAGTTTTAAATACTTTACTGCTTTTTCTTTTTGTACAAATAAAGGCTTAAGTTGATTTTCTATTTCTATATATATATCATCTATTCTTTCTAAGTTTTCTTTAGTATATTTTAAGTTTCTCTCTGCTTCTTGCTTTTTATATCTAAACTTAGATATACCACACGCTTCATCAAATACTTTTCTTCTATTAACAGGATTGTTGCTAAGTATTTCATCAACTTTACCTTGTTCAATAATTGAATATCCATCCTTACCTATCCCTGTATCTAATAGTATTTCTTTTATATCTTTTAATCTACAACTTTTATTATTTAAGAAAAACTCACTTTCTCCATTTCTATATGCTCTTCTTTTTATAGTAATTTCGCTAAATCCTAGATCTAATTTATCATCACTATTATCTAGAGTTATAGCTACTTCACAATAATTCATAGGCTTTTTAGTCTCTGTTCCTACAAATATTACATCTTCTAATTTATCGCCTCTAAGACTTTTAGCACTTTGTTCTCCTAAAACCCATCTGACAGCATCAGATATATTACTTTTTCCACTACCATTTGGACCAACTATAGCCGTTATTCCTTCATTGAAAACTATCTCTGTTTTTGTAGGAAATGACTTAAATCCCTTTATCTCAAGTCTTTTTAAATACAACGTCATCTCTCCCTTCAATGATAAAACTAAAGGTTGTAAATTTTATATAAACTTTCATATATTTCATTCATATTAGCTTTTATTTCTTTTGTATCATCTAATATAATATCTAATTTATTTATGTCTATATCTGATTCTTTAGTTTTTAATATAATATTTAACTCATTTTTCATATAATTACTATTACTTTTTTTGTTACCTATTATTTTAGATATATTTTTCTTATTGGTTTTAATTAATATATTACTTTTAACCTTATTTTGTATAACAATAGATTCTAAATAATCTTTAATCATTTCAGATTCAACTAATTCTCTAAATGCTGGGTGATAAGGTCCATCAAGTATAGCCTTACCAAGTTGTATATCATCCGTCGCTTGAAGTCCTACTCTTATTACATTTATATTATTAACATAAAATAAAGCTAAAAGCTTTTTGACTATTTGTATACTTTCATCCAATGTAAATGGACTATATCTTCTTTCATTTAATAAATTTTCAAGTCCTGTTTCTTTTACTACTAAAGTTGGATATATTCTTACACAATCAGGTTTCATTTCTATAAATTTTCTTGCAGTTTCTATACATTTTCTTTCTGCATCAGATGGAAGACCTACCATCATTTGAAGCCCTAATTGTATACCATAGTCCTTTATTAATTTTGCGCTTTTAAATACTTCTTCTGCATGATGTCCTCTTATACTATCTCTAAGTACATCTTCATCTAAAGATTGTACTCCAAGTTCAATTATACTAACTTTATACTCTTTTAACATACTTAATATATCTTTATCTATGCAATCAGGTCTTGTAGACATTCTTATATCATTTACTAGTCCTTTATCTACATATTCCTTAGCTACAGATAATAAACTTTTTTGTATTTCTACATCTATTGCAGTAAAGCTACCTCCAAAAAATGCAATTTCCACACTAGCATCTTTATCTATAGTAGTTAAATATTCTTCTACTATATTTTTTACATCTTCACTAGTTATATCTGTACTAACCCCTGTTATCTTCTTTTGATTACAAAATATACAATCATGAGGACAACCTCTATGAGGTACAAATATAGGTATTATTCTTTTTTTCATTTATTATCACCCTTTACTATAAACTCTGCCAAGCTCTAATTCATATTATCTAATGCTTTCTTTGCAGCAACTTGCTCTGCTTCTTTTTTACTTTTACCTTCTCCAAATCCTAATATTTTATTATCTATACCAACTTGCATAACAAATTTCTTATTATGATCTGGACCTTTTTCATCTATTAATTTATACCATATATTAACTTCACCTTTACTTTGTAAAACTTCTTGAAGATGCGTTTTATAATCTCTAAATATTTTTCCTTTTCTAGAGTTTACTATTATATCTTTCATATATGTTAATATGAATTTTGAAGCTTCTCTAAGTCCTCCATCTAAGTAAATTGCAGCTATAACTGCTTCAAAGGCATCAGCAAGAATAGATATTCGTTCTCTTCCTCCAGTCGCTTCTTCTCCTTTTCCAAGTAACATATATTCGCCCAGTTTTATACTAATAGCTACTTCGCTTAATGATTCTTCACACACTATATTGGCTCTTAATTTAGTAAGTTCTCCTTCAGGTAATTCAGTTTCTTTTTTAAATAAATAATCACTTATAACTATACTAAGAACAGAATCTCCTAAGAACTCTAGTCTTTCATTAAAGTTATATTCCTTATTTTCATTAGAATATGAACTATGTGTAAGCGCTTCTAATATATATTCTTTATTATTAAATCTATATCCGATAATATTTTCAAATTGAACTATACTGTCTAATATATTTTTGTTTAATTTCATTATAATACCTCCGAATTAACTATCCCTAGCTTATAGTGTACTATTTTTCTAAAAGTATTGCAAAATAAAATTCACACTAAACTACGTAAAATAAATACATTTATAATATAAATTATATATATTTGATACAATAGTATTTCATTATAGTTTAGAACTTCTAACTTAAATATCTATATAGAAATGCCTATGAGAATATTATCTCATAGGCCTATTAGATTATATTTAATTATTCTCCACAATCACAATCTGTACAATTATAATCATCGTCATCATCAGAAGATAATATTATAGCCTTACAGTTTGGACAAACTACATCAACTTCATCATCATATAATAGTTCTTCATCTATTTCTACTAAATCATTACAATTTGGGCATTCCATTTCTATAAAACTAAGATCATCACAATCTTCATCTAGTTCTTCATCATCATATATATCATCTTCTATATCTGATAAATCCTCATCTATAGACTCAACATATTCAGCTAAATCACATTGTTCCTCATCTAATTCTACTATAGACTCTGCAAAACTTTCTAATACATCTATTATTTTATGTATTATCTTACCTTCCTTACTTTCTTTTCCTATTTCTAATCCTTCAGCTAATCCTTTTAAGTATGCTACCTCTTCATATAAATATTTCATATGTACCCCTCTCTTTCTTTTTATATAAATTAAAAGCTCGTACATCTTTATTATTAAGATATACAAGCTTTTTATACATAAATTACTAAACTCTTGATAAATATTCTCCAGTTCTAGTATCTATTTTTATTTTATCTCCTTGATTTATAAATAAAGGAACTTGAACAACTGCTCCAGTTTCAACTGTAGCTGCTTTAGTTACATTACTTGCAGTATCTCCTTTGATTCCTGGTTCAGTCTCTACTACTTCTAATTCTGCAAAGTTTGGAGCTTCAACTTGGAAAGCTTGACCTTGGTAGAATCTTATAGTAGCTACTTCATTTTCTTTTAAGAATTTTATAGCATCTTCAACTTGCTCATAGTTTAATGGTATTTGATCATATGTTTCTTCATCCATGAAGTAGTATAATTCACCATCATTGTATAAGTATTGCATTTGTCTTGTATCTATATGAGCTTTAGGGAATTTATCACTTGGGTTAAAAGCTTCTTCTCTTATAGCTCCTGTCTTTAGATTCTTGTATTTAGTTCTAACGAAAGCTGCTCCTTTACCAGGCTTTACGTGTTGGAAATCAACTATTAAACATGGTTGACCATCTTTTTCAAATGTTACACCTTTTCTGAAATCACTTGCATTTACCATTTTGTTCCTCCATATAAAAATAATTTTATTTCTCGATACTTAGGATTTATTTAATTATATTATTATTATAATCAAATATCTAAATTTAATTTTAGGCAAATATTTCTCTATATTTAATTTACCATTATATATCCTTTTATTACCGTATCCTCTGTAAATTATATACTCTATTGTAATCTTGTCAAGTTAATTATAATGATTTATATACCTATTAGATAATATATATTCTTAGAAATCAAAACTTAATATTTGTCCAATACATATACCTATTGAAATACTTTTTTTCTAAATCATTCTTGTATTTAATAAATATTAAAAATATGTACTTCTACATAATTAATATGATATATTTAATTAAATCATAAATACCATAACTCTAGTGAGTAAAAGCTCTTTAATTTATAACTACTCCGTCAAATCTTTTATTCACTTCATAAAATTTATATATTTATATATCTTTCATAATTGCTTTTAAAAAACTCTATTTTAAATTTATGTTTAAATATGTTTTTATAAAACTTACTTAATCATCTAAGGTTGTATTTAAATAGATATGATGTTTTATTTTTTTATATATTCAAGTTTGAAATATTAATTACTAATATTTTTATATTCTTTATTCAACTACATGATTACAATTTCATATAACTATAATATCATAAATTATCTAATATAAACAAGTATTTGACTTATTACTTCCTCTATATTTTTATCATTTATATCTATTAATATATCGCTTACCTGTCTATATTTTTCATATCTAATAGATAATAATTCCTCTATTTTTTTACTTAAATTTTCACTACCTTTTAATAGAGGCCTTTGGCTTATATCATTATGTAAATTATTTATTATAGTTTTAATACTTCCATCTAAGAATATTACGTTTTTTTCATGTTTTAATATATCAAAATTTTCTTTAGTGGTAATTATACCACCACCAGTTGATATCACTATATTATCATTTTTTACTAAATCTTTTAATAAATTATTTTCTAATTTTCTAAAATATTTTTCTCCATCTTGTTCAAATATTTTAGATATAGATTTTTTTTCTACCAATTCTATTTCATAATCAGTATCTATAAAATCAAAATTCAGCTTTTTAGCTAACCTTTTACCTACAGATGTTTTGCCTACACCCATAAACCCTATTAGTATTACTCTCATACGTCTTCTTCCTTAAAGTTTATTATATCTATAGTAAAATTAGTTTTATAAACTTGTTTATTTTTTGATAGTTCTAATTTAATATCTATAATTTTACCACTATTTTGCTTAGAAATCAGTATTTTATCGACATAATCTCCAATTTCATAACCACTACTTGCAGTTACATCTTTTATAAACAATTTATTACTACTTGGAATAAATTTAATTTCTTTATCTTTCAATTTATTATCATCTTCTTTATATTTACACTTAATTGATGTTACTGATAAAAAATTATTTATCTCTTCCTTAGAAATTATACCTATAATACCCTTAGAATTTCCTATTAATTCATCAATATAATTTGTAATTTCTATAGCTTGTTGTTGAAGCTCTATTTTATCTTCTATGTTCGATTTCATATTAAGTGATAAATCTAATATTAAATAAATAATAGATGATAATATCATTATTATTGATAATGTTATTACACTTTCTATAAGTATATATCCTTTTTTACATTTCATATTTACCTTCTTTTATAAGTACTCTACCACTTATAGGTACTATCGTTATTTCTTTTTTTGTATCTTTGTAAATAATTCTTATAGTTGTACCAGATGGATATGGAGTACCATCTGCTTTAAATTTTATCATAGGTCTGGTATACTCTATTTTACATGTTTTAGGTAGATATACTTTTTTTATATCTTTTTTATTTTCATTTAATGTAAAACTGCTTCCTTCCTCGCTTTTATTTAAATAAATATACGTATTTGTATTTCCCATCTTATTTAAATTTCTTACATATCTTATATCTGAACAAAGTTGTTTTGTAAATGAATTCACTTGATACTTTTCTATATTAACTTTAGGAAAATATATCGTTGCTATTAGTAATATTATACTTATGGTTATTACAAGTTCTACTAATGTCACATTCCTTCTCTTTTCATATTTTATTTCTCCTTATAATCGTAAACTTTAACTATACTACTTGGATTTATATTTTTTATTTTTATATTATACTCATCATTATTATCAATTTCATCATTATAATTATTATTTATACTATAATTATTGATATTTGGTATTTCTTTAATTTGATTTTCATATTCTAAATTTTTTTCTTTTTCATAATTTATATTTTTGTCATATTTATCTATAAAATTATTAAAATAATCATTATTTAAAGTTTCATTCTCAACTTCTATTTCATCACTAATATTAAAAAAATTTAAATTTGTATTTATTTCTACACTAGCTATATACTTTTTTGTATAGTTATCTTGTTTAAATGTTGATTCTATTTGAAAAGTAATTAATCCATTTAAATCATAAATTATTTTGTTGGGTATTTTTATGGTTATATTTTGAATTTGACTATTTGATATGTTTTTTATGTTATTTATAAATGTATTTCCTAGAAAATAGCTTTTAAATTCTTCTTCTGTTTCACTATTTTCAAAAGCTATACTTACTTCTTTTAAAATATTACTATGTACAAGTTCTATTGAACTTAGTAAAGATTCTTTTATAACTATATTCTGATAATTTAGATTACTAATTCTACTATTACTATAATTTAATCCTATACACATCATAATTATTGTACTTATAATCGAAAATATTATTAATATAAATACTAATACGGAGCCCTTATTGCTGTAATACATAGCTTTCAAGCCTCCTTATGTTTTCATTCTTCTTTACTTCTATTACTACTTTATAACATTTATAGTAATATTCAGACTCTTCTACTATTTTTTTAATTTCATATTCATTAATAATTTCAGTATCATTATAGCTGCTACTTATATTATTATTTCTAATACTACGTTTTATATAATCTAAATTAGATTTTGCAATATTTGTCATTTCTATCTTTGATATATTATTATTTAATATAAAATAATTGTTATATAATGATACTGAAACCATATAAATTAAAGTACATATTATCGATAAACTAATTATACATTCAATAGATGAAAATCCATCCTTTTTATTTTTCAAATTTCCTCCTATTATTAATATATTTATTCAACACTTTCTTCATAAAGTCTCTTTATATATTCAAAGTCTTCTTCACAAGGATTAATATTTGTCCATATATAAAAAGCTTCTAATGCTTGATTTATAAGCATATCTATTCCATATATAACATCTAAATTGTTTTTTTGTGCCCACTTTATAAAAACTGTATCTTTTGGTTTGTAAACTATATCACAAACTAATATTTTTTTATCTATTTCTATATTTGTATCTATCGGGCATAAATTACTCTCCATGCCTATAGGAGTAGTATTTATTAAAATATCTATATCAATTAAACAATTTCTACTTATAGTATTTTTTGAACAAATAGCTTTAGTATCAAAATTATTATTTATAGAGTTTATAATTTCATTTGCTCCATCTAAACTTCTATTTCTAATTTCTATAGACTCTACACCTTTAGATGCTAATTCTATAGCTATACTTCTACAAGCACCTCCTGCACCTATTATCATTACTCTTTTATTTTTTATATCATAACCTTTATCTAAAATTGATTTTACAAAACCTATTCCATCAGTGTTATATCCTTTTAATATTCCTCCTTTATTTTTTATAGTATTTACTGCTCCTATTAATTTTGCATTACTATCTATACTATCTAAATATTTAATTATATTTACTTTATGAGGTATTGTAACATTGCATCCTTTTATATCTAATGCTTTTATTCCATATACACAATCTTTTAATTTATCTTCTTTTACATCAAAACATACGTATATATTATTTTCAAAATATTTTTTAAATAAATAGTTATGTATAGTTGGAGAAAAACTATGTTTTACAGGATGTCCTAAAAGACAAATCGTCTTTGTATTTGAGTTTATATTCATTTTATTCTCCTTTTTCTTTATTTCCATTTATTGTATTATATATACTATATTATATTAAAAGTTACACATATTTAAATATTTTTGATAAATAAATGTATCATTATCATCCTTTACCCTATTTCTATAAATCTTTATATTACTATCTAGATTTAATTCTATAGAAACTTCTATATTTTTATCAGAATCAGTCTTTATATCTATTTTCCCATTATATAGTACTATTATATTTTTTGCTAAAGAAACTGCAATATCTAGAATTCTTCTATCTTTATCATTTATATATTTATTATAATCATATCCACCAATATTTTTTATACTTATTATACTCTTATTACATTTAGTTGTAAGCAATATATTTACTAAACTTTTTTTATCTGAATATCTTAATATCATAGTCAATAAAGTTAATATTATTTTTTCTATATCTTTAGGATCTACAAAAGCAATTTTTTCTTCTTCATTTGTATCAAAGAAAATTTCTATATCATTTAATTTTATATAATCATTAAATTCTAAAGCTGTATCTTCAACTAAAGTTACTATATTATAGTAATCTTTATTACTTTCATAAATATTTAACTCCAATTTAGATAAATCCATTATATTATTAATTACATCCATTAAAATATCTGTATTCTTTTTTATAATTTTAACTGTATTTGATAGTAGACTATTTTGATTTATCCTTATTTCTTCTTTATGTAAAATTGACATTAGCTGATTAGATGATGATATTACATTTAAAGGTGTTTTTAACTCATGAGACATATTTATAAAAAACTCAGACTTTATTTTATTAGCTATTTTTTGCTTTTCTATTTCTATTTCGATTAACTCTGTCTTAACTTGATTAGTTACATCTCTTACGATACCTACAACATTTAATTTTTTATTTACCTCTATAATAGTTCCTCCACACTCTATATGCATATCTGCTTGTCCAGATTTAATAATCTTTCTTTGAAATTTTATATTTTCATCATCCTTAGAAGTTGTTATTATCATACTATCACTTATATTATCTATTTCTATATCCTCGACTGTATTACAATTTATCATTTCTAAAAATCTAGAATTAGCATAAGTTATATTATTATTGTCAAAATTAGCTATATAAATCCCCTCTGGTATTATATTAACTAGTGTTTCATATTTTTCTTTGCTTATTTTTAATTTATATAATAATTTTTTATAATTAGTTATATCTCTAATTACTATAACATTTTTCTTGCTATTAATATCTCTAAAACTTGCTCTATCTATATTTAAGAAAATATCTTTATTATCTTTATATGTATATTTAAATTCTCCACTTTCATTTGAATTAAAGATAATATTATTTATTTGTTTACTCATAAAATCTATATTTTGACTCTTATTATTATTATATATAATATTATTTTCATCAGTTAATAGTATTGAATAAGGTATATTATCTACTATTTTTTTATATTTCATTTTGTTATCTTTTATTTTCATTTCACTTTTCTTCTTATAAGTAATATCTTCTATATAGCAAACAAATCCAACTTCATTGTCATCTATAATTAATTTACAATATGTACAAGAAAAGTATCTCCCATCATTACCTTCAAATTCACCCTTAAGTTTATCTGTTTTCTTATCTAGTAAATTAATGTATTGTAAAAATTTATCTTTATTTTTTACACTATTGTTTAAAAATTCTAATAAACTTAGGTTTCCTTTAAATGATTTATACTCTCTCCACATATTATAAAAACTTTCATCTTCATTAATTATATTTCCTAGATTATCTATTAAAATTACACATTTATTACTTTGATCTAAAATAGTATGTAAAATTTTATTTTTTTTATTTAAATTTTCTTTTATAGTGGTTGATATATTTTTATTTATATCAAATTTTTTATCTGCATCAATTATCTCATCATTAAATAAGTTTATTTTTTTAGTAATTTTCATATTTTTAAATTTTGATTCTTTTATATATACTATATATATGTTTCCTAGTATAAATATAGCTGATATTAAATCTAATATATTACCTATATTTACTATATTTATATTCTTGTCTATTAATAAGCATATACCTATATAAGATAAATTCAAAATCAATACTACTTTTGAACTTTTATTTAATTTATAGTTATATATAATAATTGAAAACATATATACAGTTGACATTAGCATATATAATAAAATTAACTTATTATATTCTATTAATTTATGATTAGTTTGTGTTAATATTGTTAATAATGATAATATATAATTTGTATTCATAACAAATTTCAAATTATGATCTTTTAATTTATATAGATTTAACTTTAAAATTAATAACATAACAAGTATCTTAATATTATATTGTAATAAATTAGTATCAAATCCTTTTATTATTATACTAATTTGATATACAATTATAGTTATTAAAATCATTAACATCATTGTATTTTTCTTATTTTTTTTGGATGTCCAATTTGCATATAATATGTATGTACTAGTAAGAAAAATTGCTATACTAAATAAATTTATATACTTATACATATTAATCTCCTTATTAATTTCTCTTATGAAGTTAAATTAAGATATATGTCCGAAAACTCTATATCTATCTTTTCATTTTGAGTAAATTGGTCTTGTAATTTAATATTTTTACTTAATATATTATTTGGTAATATTATTTTGAATTCACTACCTTTATTCAATTCACTTTCTACATTTATCTTTATGTTATTGAGATTTGCTAGTTTTTTTACTACAGATAGACCCATACCTGTGCCTTCACATCCTCTAGATAAAGTCGTATCTATTTGTTCAAAATTTTCAAATATAATATCTTTCTTATCTTTTGGTATACCTATGCCGGTATCTTTTATAGATATACAAACATTCTCTTTCTCAATATATAAATTTATATCTATTTTCCCACCTGTATCTGTGAATTTTATTGCATTTGATAATATATTTAAAATTATTTTTTCTACCTTATCTATGTCTAAAGCTAATATTTTCTTATTTATCTCACTTTTAAAACTTATATGTATTCCTTTTTTATCTGTATATGATCTGGATATCTTAACTATATTATCCACAAACTTAACGATATCAAATTTTCTTAATTCTAAAGTACATGTTCCGTTATCAATCTTACTTACATATTCTATATTATTTAAAAGTTTTATAAGTCTATAGCAATTTTGTGTAACTAATCTAGTATGATTGTTTATATTTTCTGAGTTATAATTCCCTTTATTGTCAATTAATTTATTGTTAATTTCAAATATAGTATTAATAGGCTTTTTTATATCATAGGCTACATTAGATAAAAACTCTGTTTTAAACTTATTTTTTTCTTTCATCTTATTTAATTCTTTTTCTAATTGTATAGATTTGAATTCATAATCTAACATTCTAAATACTACTATAAGAGTTCCTTCTTCTTCTCTTTTAACAACCGCTAATGATATATCAATATTTTTTATCTTATCTATTGTAAATCTTTTGAATTCTCCATAATTCTCTTCTTTAATATATGTTCTTATAGACTCATTTAATTTATCTAAACCTATAATTTTTAGCATTCTTATACTTGCTTCATTTCTATAAATATGTTTATTCGTCATTGGATTTATTATTACTATACCTTCTGGTAATGTTTGAAGTAATAATTTATACGTTTTTTCACTTTGTTCTATATTCATTATTGTATTTTCTAATTCAGTTATATCTATTAATATACTAATCAGTAAATCTTCATTATTTAGATTTATATTAGTTGTAACTAATTCAACAATATTTCCATTTATTAATTCTATCTTATTTATAATTTTTTCTTCTTTTCCACACATTACTGATTGTATACTAGATAAAAATTTTTCTCTAAATTTTTTGTTTATAATATTTTTTACATTCTCTATAGATATTTCTTTTTCATTATTATTTATATCTAATATTTCTAATCCTTTATCATTTATATATTTTATATTTTTATTATCATGTATTATAATTCCCTCATTTAATACATCTATTAAGTTTTTATACATCTTCTCACTTTCTTCTAACTTATTTTGTATTAATGTAGTTTGAGTTATATCTTTTAATATACATATTATAACTACTCTGTCATCTATAGTATCTAAAAAACATTCAAGTCTATAAATTTTTCCATCATAAGATTTAATATTAAGATTTATTGTATCTTGAGTTACTACTTTTTTTATTTCTTCCATTAATTTTTTATATTTAGGAAACTTAAACTGTAAATATTTTGATATGTCCATCTTATTTTCTTCATTATCATAATCTTCTATTAATTTATTAAATGATTCATTACTATAAATAAATTTTTTATTTATATCTAGGATAAATATTGGAATGTCAGATTCTTCTATTGATTTGCTTATTTTATTATTAATTCCTAGCATTTCATCTTTATAAGTTTTTTGAAGTTCTTTTTCTATTTTTATTTTCTTTTTTAATTCTTTTATGTAAGATTTTTTTTCATTTAAATCATTATTATTATCTGATAATTCTTTATTAAATGTTTTTATATGATCTATAATTAAATATTTTAATATTATAATATTCAATACTATATTTATTAAAATACTATACTCAGATTTAATATTACAGATATATAATAACCCTAAAATTAACATAAATTTATATAGAAAATTATTAATTTTTAACTTTTCTATTATTATTGATATAATTAAAAATTTTAAAATAAGTACTATATTAATCAAATTTATACTATCTATTACATTATCTCTATTTAAGTATAAATATATAAAAATTTCTCCTATATAAATCATTACTTGTAATAACATTATCTTTCTCTGATTTAATGTATATAATATTAAAGATATAATTGGAATAGAAAATATAACAACTATATTTATATTTTGTAATATTTCCTTATATTTATATAAATTCATTAAATTAATCACCATCTCTTTCTTATTTTGTTAACTTTATCTAAATTTATCTATATTTTTAAGTAATTATTATGTATAAACTAAGATGATATTAATATTTTTTGCTATATAACTAATATTAGCAGATTCATGTAAGTTTTTTTGTCGTTTTTGATTGTCTAATTATGAATTTTTCAACAAAAAAAGCCTTATTTAGTTAAATAAGGCTTTTTTCTGATTTTAGTTCTTTTTGTAATTTTTTCAATGCTCTCTTTTCAATTCTAGATACATATGATCTTGATATTTCTAATTTTTCAGCAATTTCTCTTTGTGTTTTATATCCACATGTAGTTAAGCCATACCTTAGTAATACAATTTCTTTTTCCCTCTTTGTGAGTATTTTATCTACTTTTTCATATAGTTTACTAATTTGAACATTTAACTCTACTTGATCTAATATATAATCAATATCAGTTCCTAAAACATCAATAAGACTAATCTCATTGCCTTCTTTATCTGTGCCTATGGGATCTTGAAGTGATACTTGAACTTTATTTTTCTTATTAGTTCTAATATTCATAAGAATTTCATTTTCAATGCATCTAGATGCATACGTTGCAAGTCTTGTACCTTTATCTATATTATAAGTCTCTATAGCTTTTATAAGCCCTATAGTACCTATAGATATTAGATCATCTTGATCCTCATTAGAATTATTGTATTTTTTAGCTATATGAGCTACTAGTCTCATGTTTCTCTCTATTAGAACTTCCTTTGCATATTCATCTTGCTCTTCCTTAAATTTTGTTAGATATTTTAATTCTTCTTCAGGGGTTAATGGTTTTTCAAACGATTTTAATATAGTCAAAAGGCCACCCCCTTTTTTTATTTCATGTCATTTTAAATTATATGAAGGTGACCTTTTTTAATTACTATATTTATTTAATTTTATTATTTATTTTCATGCATATTTCTTTAAATATAGGTAATGAATGTTTATTTCCATTTTTATTTCCTTCTACTAATACTGTTATAGCATATTTAGGTTCATTTTCAGGATAAAAGCCAGTTATCCAACTATGATTTACCTTCACACCATCAACTGTACTTTGAGCTGTACCAGTTTTTACTCCACATCCATCAGGTAAGTCATTTAATTCTTTACCTGTACCTTCTTTAGATACATTTTTCATTAATTCTTTTATCTTAGTCAGCGAATACGGAGATATTATATCTTCAGTTTTATTACTTTTAAATGTTTTAATTATATTTTGATTTGAGTCTAATATACTATCATATAAATACAATGGTTTATATGTTCCATTATTAGCTATAATTTGAGTCATTTGATTTACTTGTATCGGAGTAAACTCCATACTCCCTTGACCTATAGCTAAATTCCTTATAGATATATCTTTTGGAATTATTTCAAATTTCTCTTCTTCTAATCCTATATCTACCTTTTCTTCCATATGTAGTTTTTTAGCAGCCTCTATTATTTCTTCCTTACCAACTTTCAATGCTATATCTAAAAATGCAGGATTACATGAATTAGAAAATGCATCTTTTAATGTTTGATGTCCATGTCCATCTAAATTATTACAATTTAAAACTTCATTATTATCACCTATAGCTATACTTCCACTACATTCATATGTATAATTTTCATCTATTATTTTATTTTCAAATGCTGCATAAAGAACTACTATCTTAAATATAGATCCAATAGGATAATTAACTTGAATAGCTCTATTCATAGTTTCTCCATCTTTACTGTTTATATATTTAGATAAATTATACTGGTCAAAATTAGGCCTAGAACTTATAGCTAATATTTCTCCTGTATTTACATCAGATATTACTACTGCACTAGGATTCTCTTCTCTATCAACTGTCTCCTCAACTATACTTTGAATTTCTTTATCTATAGTTAATTTAATATGCTTATCATCATCGCTTTGATTTATTGTTTTTATACTGCCTTTTAATATACCTACATTTTTATTTCCTTCATTTCCTGCTTGGCCAGCTTTAAATACAGAAATATATTCCTCATGAGAATTATTAAGTATTTTTTCCATATCTTTTTCTATTCCATATTTACCTATCTTGTCCGCACTACTTATATATCCTATTGTATGAGATAAGATACCATCTGATGAGTATCTTAATTTTTTATCTTCTATTGTTACATTTTTTTCTTTTAATTTTTTTTCTAAATTATAATCTATACTTGTAATTTCTATTTCAACCACAGAATCTAATACTGTGTATTCAATATCTGTTTTTAATTCTCCATTTTCATTTTTTATTACTTTATTTATTAAATTTTTAGTTTCACTATCGTTCAAAATTTGACTCTTTGGCACTACTATTATTTTAGATAATTTTGTATCTGTTAATGGATTTTTATTTCTATCATATATTGTACCTCTTCCACTATTTAATTCTATTTTCCTAGTGTTTTGATTATCTATTTTTTCTTGATAAAAATCAGAGTCTATGATTTGTATATCTATAATTTTATATACTAATACTAGATATCCTACTATAAAAAAATAAAATATACTATATGCTCTTCTAATTATTTGTTTTGGTAAAATAGTTTTTCTTGACATAAAATCACCCCTTAGATATTTTCATTTTTGACAATATCTAAGGGGTTCATACTTTATTATTAGTTTAATTGAGTTTTTATTTTAGTAATAACTATATCTATAGCAACTTCATTTTGTCCACCTTCTGGCATTATTATATCAGCATATTTTTTATATGGTTCAATAAATTGATCATGAGCAGGTTTTACCGTTGATAGATATTGTTCTATAACTGAATCTACAGTTCTTCCTCTTTCTTTTATATCTCTTTGTATTCTTCTAAGAATTCTTATATCATCTTCTGTATCTACATATATTTTTATATCTAATTTATCTCTTAATTCTTCGTCTTCAAATATCATGATACCTTCAACTATAATTATATCCTTAGGAGATATAGTTACAGTTTCATTTTGCTTTCTAGTGTGTAATTCATAATCATATATAGGCTTTTCTACAGTTTTTCCTTCACATAATTCTTCAATATGTTTTATAAGTAATTTATTGTCAAAAGAAAGCGGATGATCATAATTTGTTTTTAATCGTTCTTCAAAAGTCAAATGAGATTGATCTTTGTAATATGCATCTTGTTCTAATGTAGCTATGTTTTCTTCAGGTATATTATCTATTATAGCCTTACAAACAGTACTTTTACCTGATCCAGTACCTCCAGTTATACCTATTATAAGTGGTCTTTTGTTGTTTTTCATAATGTCAATTCTCCTTAATATATAGCTTTATTTTTACTCATCTTTATCTGGATTATCTAAATAGAATCCAGATGTAAAATTCCTATTGTTTAATTTATTTAAATCATCTAACCAAATAGAGTTAAATTTCCATGAATTAGGATTTGCATAAAATTCATCTATAGCTTTTCTATAAGCTTTTACAGCAACTGCTACATATTCATCATCTTTCATTCTTCCATCTATTCTAAGACTCGTTATGCCACATTTTATAAGTTCTGGTATATATTCTATCATACATAAATCTTCTGTATTAAATAAGAATGTACCTCTTTCATCTTCGCATACAGGGAAATATTTTCCTGGTCTTTTTTCTTCAACTAAACTGTATTTTTTAGAGTTTATTGTTTTATTTTTATCTGCATTTTTACCTTTTAAAAAGTTACTTAACAATTTTCTACCTGAGTGTGATATAAATAGTGATCCATGTACTAATGCTTCTATTTCCATATCAATAGGAGACTTTAATCTTATTTGTCCTATTTCTTCACATGATAATTCTTTAGAAACTATAACTCTTTTTACACCTTGATTATGCCAAAAGATAGCAGTTTCATAGTTTGTTACGTTGGCTTGATCACTTAAATGTATAGTTATATACTCACATACATCTCTAACAATAGTCAACATCCCCGGTTCTATTACTACTATAGCATCTATACCTGTATCTATTAAAGCTTTAATATATTTTTTTATTTTATTTATATCATTTTCATGAGGTATTTTATTTAGAGATACATATACTTTTTTACCTCTATTATGAGCATATTCAACACTTTTATTTAATTCATCTATAGAAAAATTTTTAAGTTCATCACCTATATAAACTGCATCACAACCATTTTCTATATTTAGCTTTACTGAGTCTAAATTAAAAGCTTCTGCTAAAAGTTCTACTTTATGCATTAACTTCACCTCTTTTGCTATTTTTATAACTTAATGCTACTCCATCTCCTATTGGTATTAAAGATGTAGATAAATAATCACAGTTACATATATAGTCTAAATAGTTTCTCATTCTCTTGACAATAGTCTTTTTTCTTCTTATAACAAAATCATCATGAGCTACCATTCCTTTATATAGTATATTATCAGAAATTAAAAGACCATCTATTCTTAGTTTATCTATTATCATATCATAAAATAACTTATATTGTCCTTTTGCTGCATCTAAAAATATCATATCAAAAGGTCCTTCTACCTCTTTTAATATTTCTTCAGCATCTCCTTCTAATATAGTTATATTGTTCTCAAATCCTGCTAATTTTATATTTTCTTTAGCCTTTTCTATCATTTTTTCATTTCTTTCTACTGTTATAATTTCTACATCTTCATCTAATACAGATGCAAAAAGTATAGAAGAATATCCTATTGCACATCCTACTTCTAATATTCTTTTTGGCTTTTGAATCTTTAACAGTACTTTTAAAAGTTCAGATACTTCTTTATGAACTATAGGTACATTATACTCATTTGCATATTCTTCTAACTCTTTTAATAATCCATCTTTATCTTTTAGCGTAGTTCTTATATAATCTTCTACTAAATTATTTACTATATTACTCATCAAATCCACTCCTTACAGTAGTAATAACATTAATATAGGATTACATCTTAATAATTTAAGACATAATCCATAATTTTAAATCTCAATTAATAACCCTTAATTTTCTTTTTCTTTATTTAGTCTATCTCTTTCATCTTTATACTCTTTTACATATTTTAAATGATCTTCATAGCTTGTACTATAATTATTTCCACCATCCATCTTAGCTACAAAATATAAATATTCAGTTTTTTCAGGATATAATGTAGCCTCTATAGACTCTATTCCTGGGCTTGCTATTGGTGTAGGAGGAAGACCTTTGTTTTTGTAACTATTATATGGAGAATCTATTTCTAAATCCTTATATGTTACTATTTTTTTTCTTTCCTTAAATATATATTGTATAGTTGCATCTGATTGAAGAGGCATTCCTATCTTTAATCTATTGTAAAATACGCTAGCTATTATAGGTCTATCTTCATCTAGTACTGCTTCTTTTTCAACTATAGATGCTAGGTTTATAACTTGCTCTGTTGTCATGTTTAGTTCTTTTTGTCTATCTTTTAGTTTTTCAGTGTATACTTTATTGAACTGACTTAACATTGTACTTAATACTTCTTTTTCAGATGAATTCTCATCAAAATAATATGTTGATGGATATAAAAAACCTTCTAAAGAAATTATATCTTCTTCCTCTAAAAATTTAAATTTATCATAAAATTCTTTAGGATTTGATATCAATTCTTTGTAAGATTCTTCATCTCCTAAATTTTGTTCTACTAGAATTGAAACTATTTCTCTAGAAGTAGATCCTTCAGGAATAGTTATTTTTATTCCATCATTATATATTTTACCAGATGATATATCGTCTATTATTTCTTTATTTGAATATGTTTGATTAAATAAATATTTACCAGCTTTAAAATATTGTGATTGATTACTTAGTTTTACAGATATTTTAAACATTAATTTATTTTTTATCAATTTATTTTTATATAAGATATCCGATATAGTGCTTGTTGTTGCACCTTGTGGTATTTCAACTACTATATCTTTTGTATTATTTTTATTATATGGACCTATTTGTGTATATATAAACATGGATATCAATATTGCTAATATAATAGAAATAGCACCTATTACACCTAATCTTTTTTTATTTATATTCATAAATTTATTTACTCCTTATATATTTATATCCTTTATATTATAAATCTAAGCATAAAAAAATTCAATAAATTTGTCGAACAAGTTCTAAATTTTATGTTCTTAAAATTTTAAAAGCCTAACGTTATTTTATACACGTTAGGCTTTTATTAATCATATTATTAGAATTTTTTAATTTCGTCCTGAGTTACAACACCGTAGATTAACTTTTTAGGTTCTACTTTTTCTTTAACTATTGAATATGCATTTATAAATCTTTCTTTTGCTTGTTCAAATTTTTCTTCTTTATTTAAGTACATATAAGCTAATATGTCACCTTCTTTTACATAATCTCCGACCTTTTTCTCTAATACTATCCCAGCAGATAGATCAAGTATATCATCTTTAGTTTCTCTACCTGCACCTAAAATCATAGCAGATATACCAACTTCTTCAGCTTCTATTTTACTTATATATCCTGATTTATTTGATTTTATAGCAACTTTCTTTGAAGCTTGTGGTAATAATGTATAATCATCAACTACATTTTTATTTCCACCTTGATTTTCTATAAATACCTTTAATTTTTCAAGTGCTTTACCTGAAGTTATAGCATCTCTTATCATTTTAAGACCTTCATCAAAGTCTTTTGCAACTTTTGCTAAAACTAACATATAAGAACCTAGAGTTTCACATAAAAGAACAAAATCCTTAGGACCATTTCCTTTTAATGTTTCTATAGCCTCTATAACTTCTAGAGAGTTTCCTATAGCAAACCCTAATGGCTCATCCATATCTGTGATCATTCCTATAGTCTCTCTATTCATTCCACAGCCTATATCAACCATAGCTTTTGCTAATTCAAATGAATCGTCTAATGTCTTCATAAATGCACCATCACCAGTTTTTACATCTAATAAGATAGCATTAGCTCCTGAAGCAAGTTTTTTACACATTATACTAGCTGCTATAAGAGATATATTATCAACTGTTGCTGTAACATCTCTTAATGCATACATCTTTTTATCTGCAACAGCTATTGACGCTGTTTGACCACATACTGCTATTTTATGTTCATTTACAGAATTTATAAATTTTTTAGAATCCATTTCTATTGAGAATCCTGGTATAGATTCTAATTTGTCTAAAGTTCCTCCAGTATGACCAAGACCTCTACCTGACATTTTAGCAACTGGTGCTCCACAAGCTGCTACTAATGGAGCTAAGGCTATTGTAGTTTTATCTCCTACTCCACCTGTGCTATGTTTATCAACTTTTATTCCACTAATTTCTGATAAATCTATAACCTCTCCAGATTTCATCATAGCTTCAGTAAGATATACAGTTTCCTCTTTATCCATTTTATTTATATATATAGCCATTAAAAGTGCTGCTGCCTGATAATCAGGTATTTCACCTTTTGAATATTTTTCTACGAAAAAATCAATCTCAGCTTTGCTTAGTTTTTGCTGATCTCTTTTTTTTCTGATTATATCATAAACTCTCATAATAATTCTCCTTAATTATTATAACTATATATGGTTAACAACTGACTTAACTAGACTTAAGAATTCAGCTTTTACCTTTCTTGTTGTTTCTATTACTTCTTCATGATCAAGTGGTTGATCAAGTATACCAGCTGCCATATTAGTTATACAAGATATACCTATAACTTCCATGCCCGAATGAGAAGCTACTATGACTTCTGGAGCAGTAGACATACCAACTGCATCTGCACCTAATATTCTAGCCATTTTTACTTCAGCTGGAGTTTCATAAGTTGGTCCACTAAAGAATGCATATACTCCTTCTTGTAATTCTATATTTAATTTCTTAGCACATTCTTTAACCATTGCTATATACTTAGGTGTATATGCACTAGACATATCCGGGAATCTAGGTCCAAGTCTTTGATCATTTTTACCTATTAAAGGATTATTTCCACTTAAATTTATATGATCTTTTATAACCATTAAATCACCTGGCTTAAAGTTTATATTTGATCCACCTGCTGCATTAGTTACAACTATAGTATTTACACCTAAAGCTTTCATGACTCTTACAGGGAAAGTTATTTCTTGTTGAGTATATCCTTCATAATAATGGAATCTTCCTTGCATAGCTACTACCATTTTACCTTCTAATTCTCCTAATACAAGGCATCCCTCATGTCCTTCAACTGTTGATACAGGAAAATTAGGTATTTCATTATATTTTATTTTAACAGGATTTTTTATTTCATCTGCTAATACTCCAAGTCCTGATCCTAATATTAAGCCTATCGTAGGTTTTACTTCAAATTTACTTTGTATAAAATTTGCACTTTCTTGTATTTTGTCATATATGTTTTCCATTTTTATGTCCTCCTAATTTACTTCATTATTTCATTTTTAAAACTTGTACCATTTTTTGTTTTAGAAACATTTAATATATCAGCAACAGTAGCTCCTATATCAGCAAAGCTATTTCTTGTTCCTAAATTTATTCCTTCTTTTATATCTTTACCATATACTAATAACGGTATATATTCTCTAGTATGATCAGTTCCTTTATATGCTGGATCATTACCATGGTCTGCATTTATTATAAGTATATCTTTATCATTCATAGCTTCTATTATTTCAGGTATTCTAGCATCAAACTCTTCTAATGCCTCTTTATATCCTTTAATATTTCTTCTATGTCCATATTTTGAATCAAAATCAACAAGATTAGTAAATATTAATCCTTTATTTTCTTTTTTAATATAATTTATAGTTTGATCTACACCATCCATGTTATCTTTAGTATGTATAGCTTCAGTTATACCTTGTCCATTGAATATATCTTCAATTTTACCAACACCTATTACATCAAGACCTTTTTCTTTTATATTATCAAGAACTGTTTTATCAAAAGGATTTAATGAATAATCTCTTCTATTTGAAGTTCTTTCAAACTGTCCATTACATGATCCTACATATGGTCTTGCTATAACTCTAGCCACAGCATATTCTCCCATCATTATTTCTCTAGCTGTTTTACACATTTCATATAACTCTTCTAAAGGAATTATATCTTCATGAGCAGCTATTTGGAATACACTATCTGCTGAAGTATAAACTATCACATCACCTGTCTTCATTTGATGTTCTCCAAATTCATCTAATATCGCAGTTCCTGATGCAGGTTTATTAGCTACTACTTTTCTTCCTGTTCTTCTTTCAAACTCATCAATTATTTCTTTTGGAAATCCATTTTCAAAAGTTTTAAATGGCGTATCTACTAATAATCCTGTCATCTCCCAGTGTCCAGTCGTAGTATCTTTTCCTTGTGATACTTCATTACATCTACCAAAAGAACCTATTGGAGAGTCTATATTATTTATATAATCAATTCCATCTATATTTCCTAATCCAAGTTTTATCATATTAGGTATCTTTATATCACTAAATTCTTTAACTATATGACCTAGTGTGTTTACACCTTCATCTCCAAATGATTT
>DHKFR23503__coassemble_686_pt1 | contig 57512 bp, 54 predicted proteins | sample DHKFR23503__metabat2_high_PE_003 | metagenome-assembled genome bin DHKFR23503
GATGGAATGTTTAAAGCACTACCTATACCTAAAAGAGCTATACCTATAGTTCCAGCAGTAGTCCAAGATGAACCTGTAGCAACTGATACTATAGCACAGATTATAGTTGTTGCAACTAAGAATATACTAGGTGATAAAATATTAAGACCATAATATATCATACTAGGAACGATTCCTGATATAATCCAAGTACCTATTAAAACACCAACAATTAATAGGATAAGAATTGATGGCATTGTTGTATTTATTGTAGATAATATACCTTCCTCTAATTCTTTCCATGTAAAACCTAATTTAAATATAGCAATACCTGCAGTGAATATTCCACCTACTAAAAGTGGTATATGAGCGGAAATTTCATATTCCTTTAAAAATACTAATGACGTAACAAGTACTGTTACTAAAAAACCTAAACATAAAAGTGCATCAAACAAAGATGCTTGTTTTCTTTCTTTTTTCATTTCAATCTCCTCCTGTATATATTTCGAATATAACCAGTTGATGAGAAAATAGGGATTAAAAAAAGCCTAGGATAGACGTATCCTAGACTTAAGTATCAAAAAAATATTAAAAATATAGTTTTAATTTACTTAATCTAAAGATAGCCCTCCACAAATTAATGTGACAGTGTTATATATATTCTATATAACCCCAACATATAAGCTTAAAGCATCACTTATACATTTCGGCATTATTACCTTTCATTTTGTTTCATAGTGCTTAGCTCCACAAAAATACTGATTAATAATGCAACCTCTATCATTTAGGTATATTCGATATTTATTTATAAATCATTATATCATGAATACTTATCAATTAAAAGTAAAAATTTAATAAAATTAAAGCTATTTAAAATAAGCTTTAAAATTTTAACCTAATAATATAGAATTATTTTATCAGATAGATTTTTTATAAAAGATAAATTTTATAGATGATATAAAGAAATTAAATTAATAGGAGTGATTAATTTGAGTAAGAAAAAATTTTATGCTGTAAAAAAAGGATATAAAGTAGGAGTATATAATACGTGGGATGAATGTAAAAAGCAAGTTAATGGTTTTTCAGGGGCAGAATATAAAAGCTTTCAAACATTAGATGAAGCCTATGAATATATAGGTATAAGAAAAGAAATTAAAGTAGAGAATGGGGATTTTGTTAAAGCATATGTAGATGGAAGTTATGAACATTCAATAAAGGAATATGGATCAGGTGTTGTCATATTAAGAAATGATATTGTAGAAAAAATATATAGTATAAAAGGAAATGAAGAGTCGTTAGTGGGTATGAGAAATGTAGCTGGAGAAATAGAAGCGTCAAAACTGGCAATGAAGTATTGTATAGATAATAATATAAAACATTTAAAATTATATTTTGATTATGAAGGAATAGAAAAATGGTGTATAGGAGCGTGGAAAACTAATAAAGAAGGCACTATAGAATATAAGAAGTTTTATGATAGTATAAAAGATAAATTAAATGTAGAGTTTATAAAAGTTAAAGCTCATAGTGGTGATAGATATAATGAAGAGGCGGATAAACTTGCAAAAGCTGCTTTAGGAATATAAAAAGTCTTGCAAATTAAGCGAGACTTTTTATTTTTATTGAATTATTAAAATATATTAGAATTGACCAAATACCTGTTCTAACTCTCCTTTTAATATATTTGGTTCATATATACTCTCATTCATAGATTTTGCTAAAATATTTGCTTGGTCATAAGTTGATGTCCAAGAGAATATTCCACCAAGACAGTTTCTAAGGACATATTGTCCTTTTAAGAAAATAGATAGTGCATCATCATAGGACATTGCAAATTTTCCATTCTTTACAAGATAAGGCACTTGAGCTTGTTTATCAAAGGCTACTTCATATCCATTTTTATTTATATAATTTTTTCTAAGTTCATCATAAGATTTAGTTATAGTAGCACCTAAACGACCATAAAAAGGTACTCCAAGTAATATTTTTTCTGATGGCATACCAGCTTCAATAAGATTATTTACCATATCGTCAATGCTGTAGCCAGGTAATGAAAGATCTGATGGATAAAGATTAGCTTGATGTTTTCTACCATTTTCACCTGTTTCTCCTGCAGTAAAGTCATAACTCATAAGGTTAAAGTAATTAATAAGTGGAGCTATATTAGCTATTTCTGCACTATTTCTTATATAAGCACTATCACCAGTACCTGCAACACTTAACCAAGCGTTATTTCCAAGTACATCTCTTAATGCTGTAAGTAATAATGTGAAATTTTCTCTATCTTGTGGACTAGATTTTATACCAGCTGCACTACTTCCTGGATATTCCCAATCTATATCTATACCATCTAAACCATATTGATTTACAAGGTCTCTAGCTTGCCTAGCAAAATTATATCTAGAAGCCGGAGTTGCAGCTGCATCAGAAAATCCGTCTGTTCCCCAACCACCTATAGCTGCTATTACTTGTAATTCTGGTTTTTCTAATTTTAATTGAACTAACTGTCTTAAGTAGGTAGGTGAAGGTACGTATAAAGTACCGTCTGGATTTATTTCAACAAAAGCATAGATTACAACATCTAAAAGCTGAGCATCAACATTTTGTGGATTTCCTAATACATACTCCATAACTATAGGATTAACGTTAGGACAATAATCAACATTTATAGGCTGAAATTTAGGATTAGTAATTTCAGGTCTACAATCTTTAGAATTATATATAGGTTTTTCAGAATTTTTATCTGGAACAAAACATAGATACCAATCCATACAGGAACAATTGCTATTAGCAGAGCTACATTTTTTCACTTTATTTTTTAATTCCTTATAAGTTTTTGGATATGGTAGTATAACTGGCATTCCAGGGAACCAATTTGCAGGTGTTACAACATTATCTCTATCACTAGTTTGCAAAGCTTCTATTATCCTTAATATTTCAGGGATATTTCTACCTGTTGTTAAAGGATAATAAAGTATTGTTCTTAATATTTGTTTATCATCTATGATAAAAACTGATCTTACTGTAGAAGTATTACTCATAGGCTCTGAAATCATTCCGTAAAGTTTTGCTATAGACATATCTCTATCTTCTATTATAGGAAAGGGAATTTCTACTCCTGTAAACTGAAATATATTGTATATCCATGCTAAATGAGAACTATTACTATCAATGCTAAGCCCTATAATTTCTGTATTTCTCTTTTTAAATTCATCATAATATTTAGCAAAACATAAAAACTCTGTTGTACATACTGGTGTAAAATCACCAGGATGAGAAAATAATACAACCCATTTACCTTTATAATCAGATAGGTTTATAGGTCCATTAGTTGTATTAGCTTTAAAGTTTGGAGCTTTTGATCCTAAACTAGGAAGACTTGCCACATATATCACCCCTTATATAAAATTTACATATTTTATTGTATTAATAATAAGAGGGATTGTTACTAAATAGAATAATCGTATTTTAAGAATTATTTTACAAAAAAATAATAATAATTGAAATATTTAACTAAATTTGATATATTTAATAGTATAAATAATGCAAATAATTGTTGCTATATGGGGTGAATAAATTGAAAAATGTATTGAAAATACTTATTATGTCAGCTGTTATATGCTTTTCTTTGACATTTTCACTGATGATAATAAATGCGGTAATGGGAATATTTATAAGATTAAACTTTTATTTACTTTTATTTGCTATATTGACAATAGGATTTACAGTAGGATTAATCTTATTTGATAGTAAGAAAATATTTTATCCTAAAAAGATTAAAAAAACTATAAATAGAAAAATAGTAACAAAAACTAAAAAAGTAGAATCTCAGACTAAAGCTAGACGAAAAATATCTTAAGACACAGCGAACTATAATCATGCTGTGTCTTTTATTATGAAAAATTTACTTAATCCGTTATAATTTATAAAGTTTTATAATAAAAAATAATTATAAAAGTAAGGGAGGGGAATGTAATGAAATTTAACATATTTGAAAAGAGTGTAATAGGATATAAAAACTTAGTTAAAGGATACCAGTCTCAAGATTATATTGATTATAAAGAAGAGGATAAATATATTATATGTTCAGTTGCAGATGGTCATAGTACTGATTTTTTTAAATATAGTTTATATGGAGCTAAATTTGCATGTAAAGCATCAATAGATATTCTTAGTGAAAATTTTGATATGGATATAGAGGTATTAAGAGAAAAACTAATAAATTATGAGATTCAAAAACAAATAGATAGTAGATGGAGACTTTTAGTTGAAGATCATTATAAAAAAAATCATCCTAATGTATTTAAGATAGAATATATAAAATACTCTACAACACTTTTATCAGTTTTAATAACCGATAAGTTTATATTATATTTAAAATTAGGTGATGGAGATATAGTACTTAAGAGTAAAGATGAGTATAAATACGTAATAAATACTAGAAATAATTTAACAGTTGACTCTTTGGGTAGAAATGACGAATATAAAAATATTATGTATTCATTACAAAAAATAGATGAAAAAGAAAATATTAATATAGTTTTATTTACAGATGGTTATTCAAATGCATTTAAAAATAAATTTGATTTATTTAATAGCATAGAAAATACTCTACAAAAATATAATAAAAATATTTTTTCAAGATTTTTATTATTTAATACATATGATAATTACTTAAATAGTATAAGTAAAAATATAACATATGACGATATAAGCATCGTATTTATTGTATAAAATTATACAACAAGACTTATACTAACAAAAAAGCAAATAACTACTTACTAAATATAGCTAATAATGAATATATATGCTATAATTTAATAAATATCCAAATTAAATAAATTATTAAACTTATGAAAGGGAAAAATTTATGAATCTTAAGGAAAAAATTGACAAGTGGGTAGATTTTATAGATTCTAAGAAAAAAACTATAATAACAATTTCACTTTCAATATTAGGGTTTATAGTTTTACTTATAATATTTCTAGTAAGTAGTGATGAGCTAAGTGTTTCAAAAGAGTCTAATATTTTAGTAAAAAATATAGAAGAAAGAAAATATTCAATTGCACTTAATAACTATGAAAATTGGGAAAAAGAGTTTTCTCAATCTAAAATGAATAGACTTAATAATTTAGTATCTAAAAAGATAAATAAACTACTTCTTGATAGTGGAGATAAGTATATAACTGGACAAATATCAAAAGAACAATACATAGGTCTTATAAATACTATTAATGCTTTAGAAAATATAAATGTAGATTTAAAAAAGATAATAGAACAAGCAAAAAGATTAGATGAAATGTATAAAGAAGAAAATGTAAAATATGAAACTGCAATATCATACATAAATACTGCATCTATTATAAATGGTATGGCAAATAGCTTAGATGTTTATAAAAATAATATAGAAGAAATAAATCAATCGAGAAAATTGTATAAATCTGCATTAAAAGCTCAAGAAAATAAAAAATATTATGAAGCTATAAATTCTTACGATAAAGTTTTACAAATTGATAAAAAATATTATGAATTAGCTAATAAAAATAAAAAAGAATGCATTGAACTTATGTATGATTATTACATAGATAAATCAAAAGAATCCAATAAAAATGGAGATTATGAAGAAGCACTACAGTATATAGATTACCTTAAAGAATATTATATAGATAATGAAACTATATTAGAACTAGAAAAACAGTATCAAGCAAATTTAGCTATGTATACTTTAACTACTGATGACATACTAAATTTAATTGCTAAAAAAAGTGATAAAAAGAAATCAAATTTATCTGTAAATTCATTTCAACAAATGGTAGATGATAAAAAATATTATTATACAGAAGTGTATGAATATGATACTTTAATAGATGAAGTATTAATTGATGCAAAATCTAAAAAAGTATATTCGTATAAAGATTTAAATAAAGATTATAAAACAAACTATAGTGATGGATATTTTAGAGTTACATCAGATGGAAGTATTCAATTTGCAGTAAGTGAAGAAAAAGCACAATTTATATTAGAGAAAAAGCTAGAAGAAAATAAAAATAAATATAAAAAAATAACAAGCGTATCAAAAGATAAAATGTATAAATATATAGATAATCAAAAAGATTTAGAAAAACAATTAAATAATGATGGAGATGTATATTATTATTTAATTGTGAATAAGGGATTATTTAAGAAAAAAGAAGTCTATATAATAAATATGTATACTGAAAAAGTATACTCAATAGATGATAACGGTATAAAAAACTATTAAAGCGTGTTTTAACACGCTTTAATAGTTAATATTACCTTAAGGAGTGTTGAAATGAAAAATATTAATAAAAAAATAGGTGTAGTATTAGGTATTATTTTATTTATTATTTTTATATTTATAGGAATATTATCTATTATTATAAATGGAGATAAAATAAGTAAAAATACTTATATAAATGATATAAATATAGGCGAATTAACAAAAAATCAAGCAAATGAAAAATTACAGAATATATATAGTATAGAGGATATTAAATTTAGATATAATGACAGAGTATTTATTCTTTATCCTAAAGAAATTGATTTTTCTTATGATATAGAGAAAACTGTAGAACAAGCATATAATTTAAATCGAAATGGATCATTTATAGATAATTCTAAAAAAACTATAAATAGTTTTATGGGAGAGAAAAATACTCTTAAGTTATCTATCACCTATAATAAAGATAAGCTTAATTCTTACATAGAGAGTTTATCAAAAGATATAAATGTGTCTATGAAAAATGCTAGTATAAAAATACAAAATTCTGATATAAAAATACAAAAAGATGAAGAGGGTATCAATTTAGAAATAGATAAAACGCTAAATAATACTATAAAGGAATTAGAAAAAGGTAATACATTAATAGAATTGTCTGTTCAAAAAATACAGCCTGAAATAAAAGAGGAAAATTTACAAAAAATAGATACAATACTTGGAACATATTCTACTAAATTTGATTCATCAGTTACAGGAAGAAGTCATAATGTTGCATTGGCAGCAAAAAGTACTAGTGATGTATTATTAATGCCAAGTGAAAGTTTTTCTTATAATGAGCATACAGGTGCAAGAAGTATAAGTAATGGATATAAAAATGCACCTGTAATAGTACAAGGTGTAGTACAAGAAGGGATAGGTGGAGGTGTATGTCAAGTATCATCAACACTTTATAATTCAGTTTTATATGCGGGGTTAGAGATAGAGTCTGTTAAAAACCATTCAATCCCATCATCATATGTAGCAAAAGGTAGAGATGCCACAGTAAGTGATGGAGCTATCGATTTTATATTTAAAAATAATTTAAATTATCCTGTTTATATCAAGAATTCAGTTTATGGCAATACTTTAACATGTACCATATATGGAAGTAAAGAAGATAAACAAAAAATAGAAATATTAACTAATATAGATAGTGTATCTGAAGCACCAGTTAAAAAAGTTGATGACCCGACATTACTTAAAGGAAAAGAAAAAATATTAGAGTCTGGAAGAAAAGGATATACTGTGTCAACATATAGAGTATATAAAGACAATAATGGAAATGTACTTAAAAAAGAAAAGGTATATGTATCGTACTATCCTAAAAAACAAGAAGTAGTAGCAGTAGGAACAATGGAAAATAATATAGCTGAAGAAAAGCCAACTATTCCTGTGATTGAAGAACAAATAACTCCTTCTGAAGAAGATACGTCATCAAATGAAAATGATGCTTCGAATGATACAATAATTGATCAGACAGCTCCAGTACAGCCATCAGTTGAAAATTAATAAACTAATAACTCTTAAAATATTAAAAAATATATATGAATAAAATGATCTTTATGACAAAGGTCATTTTATTTTTTTACGTTTAATTAAATTATATTGCTTCGATACTTGTGGATAAACTTGCAAATATAGTTATATAAATGTATTAAATTTGAGCATAAAAATATTTTGAGCAATGGACGAAGTCGTTGGCGACATGAACGAAACTAATTTTTTATATCGAAAATTATAAACAAATAGTAAAAAATGTATAGTTTTGACTTGGTATGGCAAATGTGATATCTTAATTATATAGAAATGGAGGAGATTATTATTTTAGGTAAAAGTATAATAAATGATATAATAATGATGAAGAAAAAAAATTTAGATATATCTTCAATAGATCCATATAATTCAGATTTAACATTTTTTAACATAGAAGAAGAAGAAAGTAATGAAACATTAAAAGCATTAAAACAAAGTTATGTTACTACTAATTATAAAGAAGAAACTATACTTAATTTACAAAATACATTAAAAAGTTCTTCAGAAGATACATCTAAAGAATTGAAAATAGAATCTTATAAAAATTATAATGAAGCATTAAATTTAGCGAGTAGAAATTATATTACTACAGCTACAGAAACTATAGAAAAAGCATTAGAGCTTAACCCTAAGGATGTAGATATATTAAATTTAAGAGGCTTATTAAAACTTTTGAAATGTGATTTTTCAAAGTCGTTTGAAAGTTTTTATACTGCTATGTGCTATAGTAATAATAACCTATCAAGAAAATATGTAGACATATTATCTTCAGATGAGTTTAAAGTATTCTTAGGAAGATATAATCACTCTATAAGATTTATAAATGAAGATTTAAACCAAGAATCTATATATATATTAAATAATATTATAGAAGAAGATCCAGATTTGATTGAGCCTTATGTTATATTGGCATTACTTTATGATAAAATAGGTAATCTAAAAAAGAAAGAATATTATTTAAATAAACTAGAACAAATAGATAAAGATAATCCTCTATTTGAAACTAAAATAGAGAATAAGGATAAAGAAACTGATATTATTGTAAAAAAAGTTAAAAAGAATAAAAATATTATTCCATATATAATAATTAGTATTTTAGCAATTTGTATGACAGCATACTATATAAATAGTAAAAATAAAATAGAGCATTTAAATTCTCAATTAATTAAAAAAGATGAAAAGATAGAAGAGATAGATAATAAGTTAAATGAAACTTCTGAAAAATTAAATGAAACAAATCAACAACTAGATGAAACAAATAAAACTTTAGAAGAATCTAAAGATAAAGAAATATTGGTTGCTAGTGAAGAAGATTTATATCAAAAAGCAGTTAAATTAAAGGATAATAAAGATTATAACGAAGCTATAATATATTTCAAAAATATAGTTGAAAATGGAAAAACTAAAAAGTATATTTCAGAATCGATATATCAAGTAGCGCTATTAAGCGAAAAAAATAATAATTATGATCAAGCGGTAAAATATTATAAAAAATATATAAATACTTATAATAAAGATGACCAATATTATGATGATGCTTTCTATCAATTAGGGATGCTATATTATGAAAATGGTGATATTAATAATGCTAAAAAGACATTTTATGGAATGAAAAGTGAAGTTCCAGAGAGTATGTATAATAATTCAAAAGTAAAAGAAATACTATCAAAATAAGGTAACACCAAAGAATAGGAATACTGTAATCTATCAAATAATAAGATAATAATAAGATTAATATCTTATTATTTGGTAGGTGATAAAGCATGGTACAAAAAAAAGAATTGTTCCTTCCTATACTTATAGACGGTAAGTATGGATTTATAAATAAAAATAAAAATATAGTTGTAAAGCCTAAATTTAAATATGTATCAGATAGATTTAAAGAAGGATATTGTGTTATAACATATATAAAAAAGATACGAAAATCTGTAAGGTGGGTATTTGGATATATAGATAAAAGTGGACATAATAATATATTTTTACATTTAGATAGTGCATCAGAATTTAATGATGGTTTAGCTAGAATAAAAGTAAATGGCAAATATGGATATATAGATAAATCATTAGATATAGTAATAAATCCTATATTTGAAAGTTCATCTAATTTTAAAGACGGATTAGCTGGAGTTAGGATAAATAAAAAATGGGGATTTATTAATAGAAGTGGAAATATAGTTATAAAACCTAAATATACATATGCAAATTTATTTTTTGAAGAGCTATCATTAGTTGAAAGTAAAAATAAATACGGATATATAAATAAAAATGGTGAATTTATCATAGAACCGAAATATGATATAGGTACAGACTTTTCTCAAGGTTTAGCCGCTGTTAGAAGAAATGATAAATGGGGTTACATAGATAAATTTGGAAATATAGTTATAGATTTTGTATTTGATAGAGCTAAGCCATTTTGTGAAGGGTTAGCTGCGATTTGTATTGATGAAAAGTGGGGATATATAGATAAAACTGGGTGTATAGTTATAGATCCAATATTTGATTATGCTTGTAACTTTAAAGAAGGTTTGGCTAGATTTAATATAGGTTCTAGCTCTTTGACAAGAGGTATTAGTAATCCAAAAGGTGGAATGTGGGGATTTTTAAATCAATCAGGGAATATACAAATAATACCTATGTTTGATGCTATATCAGATTTTAAAGATGGATATGCACAAGTAATTCAAGGTAATAATAGTAATTATATAGATAATCAAGGAAAACTATTTTTTGATTTTAGTAATTAATATGATATTATTTTAAAGTTAAAGAGAAAATCTCTTTAACTTTAAAATAGTAGAGACTTTAAAGGAGGAAAATATGAAAATATTAAATCAACTGGCAATAATATTAGGAGTATGGGTAGTAGGAGAATATATTAGCTCATTTATACAAAACATAGTTGTTATTCCAGGAAGCATTATAGGTATGATATTACTATTTATACTACTTAAATATAAGGTTGTAAAATTAGAAAATATAAATGAAATAAGTAATTTCTTTTTAGATAATATGGCAATATTTTTTATACCAGCAGGTGTTTCATTAATTAAATCTTTAGATCTTATATCAGATAATGTATTCGTATTATTGATTACAATATTTGTAAGTACTATTATAGTTATGTATGTAACTGGTAAATTAGTTGACATTATGATAAATAAAAAGTCTAAGGAGAATTGATTATGTATAATGTATTTGACACAGAAATTTTTGGAGTAATACTTACAATATTATTTTTTAATATAGGAATATATATACAGAAAAAAACTAATAAGCCTATATTTAATCCATTGCTTATAGCTATTCTAGGTATTATATTATTTTTAAGTATAACTAAGATTCCTTATGAAAGTTACAAGTTAGGAGGGGATAGAATAAACTTCTTTTTAGGTCCTGTAACAATTGTATTAGCAGTTCCTTTGTACAAGCAGTTTGATTTATTTAAAAAATACTTATTAGAGATATTAATTGGTATAAGCTGTGGAGTTGTGGTATCTTTTATATCAATAAAATTAATAGGACACTTTACTAATGCTGATGTAGATATAATAAATTCATTAATACCAAAGTCAATAACAACTCCTATGGGAATATCTTTAACAAAAACATTAAATGGAGTAGAAGCAATCACTGTGGTATCTATAATATTAACTGGAATAGTAGGTGCTATCATATCTCCTATAGTATTTAAGTTTGGAAAAATTAATCATCCTGTAGCAAAAGGAATTGCTCTAGGTACTTCAGCACATGCATTAGGTACTACTAAAGCATTAGAAATAGGAGAAGTTGAAGGAGCAATGAGTGGATTATCTATAGGTATTTCTGGAATAATTACAGTTATTTTAATTCCTATAATAATAAAATTCTTATAAGGTAAAAAAATCATAAGCCAAAATGGTATATACTATTATAAAAATTATTACTAAATAAATATATGTAAGTAAAAATTATATATAGGATAAATTTATATATTATTTTAAATTAAATAATAAAAAATTAAAAAAATATCAAATTAAAGTGAAAAATGCAAAATACAATTATTCATATATTTTAATATATAGAATTAATTGTATTTTTTCGTTTTTGTAAATACTTTAAAATAACACAGACTATAAATATAACTATTTATAATTAGAAATATAGATAAATTATAAAATGCAAGAAAAAAATATAGCTAATCATTTATTAAAAGAATAACTATAATATAAAAATACTAATAAAAAATGTACTAGACATATTAAAAAAAGATTATATAATATAACATATAATGAATAAAAGAAGTAAATAGCTATATACTATTGGGATTGAAGGGAGAATGTAATGAGTAAAGTTAATACCGTTGTAGAAGATAATATTTTTCTAAGGTATATTGTAATAATAGTAGGTATGATAATAGCTTGTATAGGTATAAATGGATTTATAAGACCGGCACATTTGTTAAGTGGAGGAGTTCCTGGTATATCTACAGCTATAAACTATTTAACGGGAATAAATATAGGTCTATTAACATTTTTAATAAATATACCTATATTTATATTAGGGTTTATATATTTAGAAAAATCATTTTGTATATCTAGTCTAATCAATATGATATTATTTTCTATATTATTAGGATTAACTCAAAATATAGGAGAAATAATACCAGTAAAAGATATATTACTTCAAAGTGTATTTGGAGGAATATTAGCTGGAGTTGGATCGGGTATTGTATTTAGAACTAAATCATCACAAGGTGGAACAGATATAATAGCTGCAATATTAAAATTTAAGAAAAATATCCAGGTTAAAGATACAACTTTAAGTATAAATATATTAATTGTTTTAATTAGTGGAGCATTATTTGGCATGGATTTAGCATTATACACTCTTATTGAAATGTTTTTAAGTGCATCTGCTATGAATGTTGTAAAAGATGCTATGAATTCTCAAAAATCTGTTATGGTTATATCTAAGGAAAGTGAAGCTATAGCAAAGGATATAATGACTATTGTTCATAGAGGAGTAACATTCTTAGAAGCAGAGGGTGCATATACAAAGGAGAAGAAAAGAATTATATATTGTATAGTATCCTCAAATGAAATACCTAAAATAAAAGAAATAGCTTTAAATTACGATAAAAAATCATTTATATCAGTAAATGATGTTACAGAAGTAAAGGGAAGAGGATTTAAAGAAAAATATTTATAAAATGAATATAATTTATTTTAATTGGAATAATATTTAAAGAGAGATGATTCTCTCAAAAAACTCTAGAGTTATATAAATTTATCGTGATATTTATATATAGTATAAATAATATTAATATTGAAATTATTTTGTGTATCTGAGCGGATTTCTTAATAGAGTTAAGTGATTCGGAGAATGTCTACTACTAAAATAAAGTGTTTTATAGAAAAACACTTTATTTTTTTGTAAAATAAAAATATATATAGAAAATAATGATGTATATATAATATAATAAATTTAACAAATGATAATCTATCAATAGCATAGGAGATATGATAATTATGAATTTATCTAAAGAATATTATGATATGTACAATGAATATACATTAAATATAAATAAAATAAAAAGAGAAGTTAATACAATGATAAAGAAGCAGAAAATTATTTCTAGAAAATCTAAAAAAGCTTCTGATGATGAAATATTATCTTTTGAAATTAATAAGTATGAAGAAACAGGAAATATAAATAAAAGGAAAATACCTAGTAAGATATATGAGTTTTCTAATGGAGATGTATATATAGGAAAAATAATAAATGGTAAAATGAATGGAATTGGAACTTATAATTTTACAGAGGGAATAGAGTATATTGGAGAGTTTGAAAATGATATAAAGTGTGGAATAGGAATGTGTACATTTAAAAGTGGAAATGTATATATAGGAAATTTTTTAGAAGACACTATAAATGGAATGGGTCAGATGGTATATAAAAGTAAAGATGAATATATGGGAAATTGGCTAGATGGAAAGAAGCATGGCAAAGGAATATATATATGGAATGATAACAGTATGTATATAGGAGAATTTAAAAATAATAAAATGGATGGGTATGGAGTATGTTATGATTGCCATGGAAATATAATATATGAAGGTGAATGGAAAAATAACTTAGTACATGGTAAAGGAATATATATATGGGAAGAAGGAAAAAGATATGAAGGTGAATTTCTACATGGTAAAAAGCATGGAGATGGAACTTTCTATTTAAATAATGAGTTAGTATATGAAGGAACTTGGAAATTTGATAAGCCTTGTATATTTGATAGAAGTTTAGATGAAATATTTTCAATAAAACTTTAGCTTTGTCTATTGAATTTAGGCAAAGCTATTTTTTATTGAAAACATATTTATAATATAAGCAAAATTAAATTTTTATTAAAAGAATTTATAATCAATTCAAATAATATACTAATTTAGATAAGAAATAAATATAGAATAATTATATTAAGAAGTATTAATTGTTTTAGAAATGTTTATTATACATAGATAGTAAATAATTATTGGAGGATGATATTTTGAAAAAGATAATCTTTGTATTTTTATCTATAATATTAGTATATTCTTATTACTCTAAAAAAAATACTTCACAAGAACTTGAGACAATAAATACTAAATTAGTATCAAATAGTATTAGCGTAAATAGCAATATAAATATAGATAATTTTAAAAATATAAAAATTGGTGATAAAAAATCAGATGTAATATCTAATCTTGGAGATCCATCAAGAATTGATTATAGTGAATATAATTTTAAATGGTATGTATATAATGAAGATTTAAATAAATTTGCTATGGTTGGGATAGAAGATGATAATGTTGTAGCTCTTTATAGTAATTGTATTAATAGTAATGAGATAGATATAAATTTGGGCTCAAATAGAGATTTTGTAAGAAATAAATACAGTCCATTAGAATATAAGAAAAAAGGAAATACTAGATATGTTATAAATTCTGATAATCAATATGATATATTTGATATTGAAAAAAACTATGTAACTGTTTTTTATGATATATATGAAGATAATAAAGTTTGTGGATATCAAATTATAAGTAAAAATGCAGAATTAAAATTAAATGGAATATATTCAAAAGGAAGTGATGAATTACAAGAAAGTTTTGAAGCTCAAACTAAAGATCTTGTAAATACAGAGCGTATAAAAAATAATTTAAATATTTTATCTTATAGTAAAGAAGCAACTAATAGTTCAAGAAAGCATAGTGAAGATATGATGATAAAAAATTATTTTGATCACACTAATAAAGAAAATAAAAGTCCATTTGATAGAATGGAAGTAGAAGGTATAGATTATAAAAATGCTGGAGAAAATATTGCAGCTGGACAAAGTAGTGCAATATATGCACATCATGCATGGATGAATTCTTTAGGACATAGAAAAAATATTTTAGGGGATTATAAGTATATAGGAGTTGGTGTTATATTTGGAGGATATTATAACATATACTATACTCAAAATTTTTACACATAGATATAAATGAAAGGAAGTCATAACTATGTTTAAGTACAAAGAAATCACACTTATAATCACAGCAGTATTAGTTTTTTTTAGCAATTCGTTTATTTATGCTGAATCTATAAATGATGAAGAAGTATTTATAAAAAATGGTTCAAGAGATAAGAAGTTAATAGCACTTACATTTGATGATGGACCTCATCCTAAAGAAACTAATCAAGTTTTAGATGTACTTAAAAAATATAATGTAAAAGGTACATTTTTTATAGCTGGAAAGCATGCTAATTGGTATCCAAATCCATTAGTTAGAGCAAGTAAAGAAGGGCATGAAATAGGTAATCACACATTTAATCATCCAGATATAACTAACTTGACAAATTCACAATTAGAAGAAGAAATATTAAAATGCGAAGAGATACTTATAAAACTAACTGGTAAAAAGCCAACATTATTTAGACCACCATATGGTAGTTATAGACAAGAAGAATTAGTATCAATTGCGAAAAAGCTTAATTATAAAATAGTATTATGGACAACTGTAGATGCTAGAGATTGGGAAAATCCAGCAGCAGAAGTTATCGCAAATAAAATAATGAATAATGTAAAAAATGGTGATATAATACTTTTACATGATTATGCAACTAACAATACTGTTGAAGCATTAGATATATTAATTCCTAAAATGATAGAGAAAGGCTTTGAATTTGTAACGGTATCTGAAATAATAAATAAATAATCATAGTAAAAATTTTAATGCTATACCAATATGGTATAGCGTTTTTATATTACTTTAATACTTGTGGATAAACTTATAAATTACTTAGTTAAAGATATATTAGACTTATCTGAATAACCAATGTGTAAATATTTATTTTTAGATATTAAGTAAGTTGATATACCTTTTTTATTGTATTCTCTAAGTTTCATTATTGCCTCATGTTTTAACATGGGAGGCGATATAGATTTATTATCAGATCTTATAATCATATACGTATTCATATTTAGCCTCCAATAAATAATATATTTAAAAATATTTTTTCTATATAAACAGATATTTATACTAAAAATAAATACTCTATATTTGACTAAAATGACTATGTTGACATACATTTCTACAAAAATATATAATTATAAATATATATAGAGAGAGAAAAAAGAGATTATATAAAGAAAATTTATATAAATATTAATATTTTATATATTTAAATACTAAACTGAAATAAGTATAGTTAAGTTTTAATCAGACGTGGAGGAAATACTAGTGATTTTAATGATTGATAATTATGACTCATTTGTATATAACTTAGTTCAATATATCAAAGAATTAGGAGAAGAAGTTTTAGTAAAAAGAAATGATGAAATAACTATAGATGAAATAAAAGAATTAGATCCTGAAATAATAGTCTTATCTCCAGGTCCATGTTCGCCAAAGGAATCAGGTATATGCATAGATGTAGTAGATAATTTCAAAGGTATAAAACCTATACTTGGAATTTGTCTAGGTCATCAAACAATAGGACATGTATTTGGAGGAAATATTATAAAAGCTAATCAACCTGTACATGGTAAAGTACACAGTATAAAACATACAAATAAAGGTGTTTTTAAAAATCTTAAAAATCCATTAAATGTTACAAGATATCATTCATTAGTTGTAGATAATTATACACTTCCTGAAGATTTAGAGATTACTGCTATAACTGATAAAAATGAAATAATGGGAATAAAACATAAGAAGTATTTAATAGAAGGGGTACAGTTCCATCCAGAAGCAATATTATCAGAACAAGGTCATGATATATTAAGAAACTTTATAAAAGAAGCTAGAGAAGGGATGGATATATAATATGATAAAAGAAATAAAAACTAAGCTAAGTTCCTTTGAGATATTTACTATATTTAGAAATGAAAAAAATAGTTTTATACTAGATAGTTCTATGGATGAAAAAAAGCTAGGAAGATATTCTTTTATAAGTAGTAATCCATTTAAAGTATTAAAGTATAAAAATACTTTAAAAAATCCATTAGATAATTTACAAGAAGAATTAAAAAAATATAAGATTGAAAATAAAACCCATTTACCATTTATAGGTGGGGCAGTTGGATACTTATCTTATGACTTAGGTAACTATATAGAAAGATTACCTAGAACTGCTATTGATGACACTAATGTATACGATTTATACTTTGGTCTTTATAATTGGGTAATTGTAGTAGATCACTTAGAAAATAAAACTTACATAGCAACACCAGATTTAGATATAGAAAAAGAGCAGAATATAATAAAAAATATAGAAAAACAAATAAATGAAGCTGAAAAAATAGGTATAGACAGTATATGCTATGAAGAAAAAGAAGTAGAAAAAACTAAATTAGAGTCAAATTTTACTAAAAATGAATTTGAAAATGCAGTAAGAAAAGTTCAAGATTATATAAGAAAAGGAGATATATATCAAGCTAACTTAACTCAAAGATTTAAGGGAAAAACAACTTTATCAAGTTATGAGTTATACAGAGATCTAAGAAGATTTAGCCCAGCACCGTTTGGAGCATTTTTAAACTTTGAGCATAGTCATATATTATCAAATTCTCCTGAAAGATTTATAAAGTGTGTAGATAAAAAAATTGAGACAAGGCCAATAAAAGGAACAAGACCTAGAGGAAAAAATAGAGAGGAAGACTTAAGACTTCAAGAAGAGTTAAGAAATAGTGAAAAAGATAGAGCTGAGCTTCTTATGATAGTAGACCTAGAAAGAAATGATATAGGTAGAATTTCAAAAATAGGAAGTGTCAAAGTGCCTGAATTATTTGTTATAGAACCTTATGCAAATGTAAATCACTTAGTAGCTACTGTTGTTGGAGAACTAGAAGATAATAAAGATTGTATAGATGTAATAAAGGCAACATTTCCAGGAGGATCCATAACTGGAGCACCTAAAATCAGATCTATGGAGATAATAGATGAATTAGAACCAACACAAAGAAATGTGTATACGGGTTCTATAGGATATATTGGATTTAACGGAGATATGGATTTAAATATAGCTATAAGAACTATTATAAAGCAGGATGAAAATATATATTTCCAAGTTGGTGGTGGAATGACCTGGGATTCAAATCCAGAGGATGAGTATCAAGAAACATTAGATAAAGCTCAATCTATAATGAAAGCATTAAGAGGTTATTATGAAGAATAATATATCTTTTAATAGTAATTTAAGTAAATTTGGAATCGGTTTATTTGAGACTATAAAAATAGAAAATGAGCCAAAAGATTTTGATTCACATATGGATAGGCTATATAATTCTGTAAAAGATTTAAATATAAAAATTAATATAGATAAAAATACTTTAAAAGAAGAAGTTTTAATGTATATTAAACATAATAATATAAAAAATAAAGCTTTAAGAGTAACTTTATTTGATGAAGGATATAACATATCAACTAGAGATATTATATATAATGATAAAATGTATAATAAAGGATTTAAATTAACTATCTCTCCTATAAAAAGAGGAGATAGTATAATATATAGACATAAGACTACTAATTATTTTGAAAATATATATACTAAAGAATATGCAATTAAAAATGGATTTGACGATGCTATATTTTTAAGTGTAGAAGATGAAATATTAGAGACTTCTATGTGTAATATATTTTTCATAAAAGATAATAAAATATATACTCCGAATGAGGAATTACCAATACTAAATGGGACAATGAAGAAAAAAATAGAAGATATTTGTGCTGAATTAAATATAAATATAATAAAAAAATCAATATACATAGATGAAATAAGTAATTTTGAATTTTCATTTATAACTAATAGTTTAATGGGAGCTATGAAAGTTAAGTCAATAAAAAATATTGAATATGACAATGATAATGTATTATTTAAAAAAATATCATCTAAATTAATTTAATATATGTATTGGAGAATATATATGAAAAATATCATTTATAATATTTACAATGAGGAAATAAAAAAAATAATAAATGATGAAAATACTAAGGCTATATACTTAGTAGGATCATCTAAAGATATAGATTTTAAATTAGATAATGTATCAATTAATGATATTGATTTATTTGTTTTTATAAAGAACGGAGAAGAACAAACTAGAATAGTAAAGAAAATAAATAACATTGAATTTGATATAAATTATTTTTCTGAATATGGGGTAAAAAATTTTATAAATAAAAAAGAATATTTTTTCTTAAAAGAGATGAAAAATCCAAAAGTAGTATATGATAGGTTAGGAATATCAAAGGATATAATACGTTTATCTAGGGAAAAATTTAAAGAGGGACCTGATAAATTATCAAAAGAAGATATAAATTTATTAAAATCGAATTTATATGCTAAAGTAGAAGATTTAAAAGTTAAAGAAAAATTTGATAGTTTTGAATATGAATTTTTGACTAATTTATATTTAAAAGATATAATAGTTGGGTATTTTATTATAAATAACAAATGGATACCTAAAGATAAAAAGTTATTTAAAATATTAAAAGATGAAAATATAGAATTATTTAAGTTATGTAAAAAAGTTACTGAAACTTATGAGTATAAGAATTTGGTAGATCTATACCAATATATATTCATACAATAAATTATAAATCGAGGGGGCTAACTAAGTGAGTAATGTAGACAAAGAAAAAATAAAAAAAGCCGTTAGAGATATACTAGAAGCTATAGGAGAAGATCCAGATAGAGAAGGATTATTAGATACACCGGATAGAGTAGCTAGAATGTATGAAGAAATATATTCAGGTATTCATCAAGATCCTAGAGAGCATTTAAAAGTAATATTTCAAGATGAAGAGCATGAAGAATTAGTTTTAGTAAAAGATATTCCATTTTATTCATGTTGTGAACATCATTTAGTTCCATTCTTTGGAAAAGCACATATAGCTTATTTACCTAAAGAAGGAAGACTTACTGGTCTTTCAAAACTTGCTAGAATAATAGAAACTTTAGCTAAAAGACCTCAATTACAAGAAAGAATAACTAAATATGCAGCAGATATAATAATGGAAGAGCTTAATCCATATGGGGTTATAGTTGTTGTTGAAGCAGAACATATGTGTATGACTATGAGAGGAGTTAAAAAACCAGGCTCAAAAACCATAACATCAGCAGTTAGAGGTATATTTGAAAAAGATATAGCTGCAAGATCAGAAGCTATGAGTTTAATAACTATGAAATAAGAATAGGAGATATACAATATGTTTGATTATAATAAAAGAACTTATATAATGGGTATATTAAATGTGACTCCAGATAGTTTTTCTGATGGAGGAAAATTTAATAGTATAGATGAAGCATTAAGACATGCTCTAGAAATGGTTGAAGAAGGAGCAGATATAATAGATTTAGGTGGAGAATCAACAAGACCGGGTCATATCTATGTAGATGTAGATTATGTAGATGTAGATGAAGAATTAAAAAGAGTAATACCTGTTGTAAAAAAGCTTAAAGAAGAATTAGATACGCCTATATCTGTAGATACTTATAAAGCTAAGGTTGCTGATGAAAGTTTAAAATTAGGAGCAGAAATGATAAATGATATATGGGGCCTTAGAAAAGATAAAGATATGGCAAATGTAATAGCTAAACATAATGCTTATGTTTGTATAATGCATAATCAAGATGGTACTGAGTATGATAAGGATATAATTGAATCTATAAAAGAATTCTTATTAGAAAGTGTAGATATAGCTATAGAGGCTGGAATAGATAAAAATAAAATTGTTTTAGATCCAGGTATAGGTTTTGGAAAAACTTATGAACAAAACCTAGAGGTATTAAAAAGATTAGGTGAGTTAAAAACATTAGGCTACCCTATACTTCTTGGTACATCTAGAAAATCAGTAATAGGAAACACATTAAATCTACCTCCACAAGAAAGAGTAGAAGGTACTATAGCAACTACTGTTTTAGGAATAAGAGATGGTGTAGATATAGTAAGAGTTCATGATGTAGAGAAAAATTTAAGAGCAGCTAAGATGGCTGATGCAATATATAGAGTATAGCAAGAACTAGTAAAGGAGTATATAGGTGATGAAAAAAAACCTATTTGATAAAAACTTAAAAATAGAAATTACTACAGATAATAAAAAATTAACTGTAAAAAAAGATAAAATTATAATTGCAGGACCTTGCGCTATTGAAAGTTATGATCAATTACTTAAAACTGCAGAGTTTGTAAAAAGTAAAGGAGCAAATATATTAAGAGGTGGAGCATATAAACCAAGAACATCTCCAAATTCTTTTCAAGGTTTAAAAGAAGAAGGTCTTGAAATATTAAAAGCAGTAAAAAAAGAAACAGGTATGGCTGTTATAACGGAATTAATGGATATAAGAGAGCTTGATAAATTATATGATGTTACAGATATAATTCAAATAGGCTCTAGAAATATGCAAAATTTTAATTTATTAACAGAAGTTGGTAAACAAGATAAACCTGTTATGTTAAAAAGAGGATTATCAGCAACTATAGGTGAATGGATAGGTGCAGCTGAATATATAGCTATAGAAGGAAATAGTAAAATTATAATGTGTGAAAGAGGTATAAGAACATATAATGATTATACTAGAAATACACTAGACTTAGCAGCAGTACCTATTATACAAAAAGAAACAGGACTTCCTGTAGTAGTTGATCCTTCTCATGGAACAGGGATAAGATATTTAATAAAACCTATGTCTATTGGAGCATTTGCAGTTGGAGCTGATGGAATAATGGTGGAAGTACATCCAGATCCAGAAAATGCATTATCAGATGGAATGCAATCGCTTAATTTTACTGAGTTTGAAGATTTAATAAATTCTATAAAGTAAACTAAAAAAAAGAGGTAATTTACCTCTTTTTTTATAGCTAAAAAAGTATTAAATATTAAAAAAACTGTAAATACTTAATTATATATAAGTATTAAGGACATTTAAAATATAATTTTTCAAAAAAAGAAGGAATTTGCCGAAAAAAAGTCGAATTATGAATAATGAGTATTTGACAAATCTACAATATAATGTAAAATAGATATGTTAATATAAAAAACACCAGAAGGTGATAGAATGAATGATATAAAAGATATTATAGAAGAAATAAAAAGTCGATGTGATATAGCAAGTATTATATCTAGTTATATAAACATAAAACCATCGGGAACAAATTATAAAGGATTATGTCCTTTTCATGGTGAAAAAACTCCATCTTTTTATATAAATACATCAAAACAAATTTACAAATGCTTTGGATGTGGTGAAGGTGGAGATGTTATAAATTTTGTAATGAGAATTGAAAACTTAGATTTTATGGATGCAGTGAAATTATTAGCTGATAGATGTGGGATAGAAATCAATACTCAAGTTGATGAATCTACAAAAGAAAGAATAGAAAAGTCTAAAAAATTTCAAGACATACATGTAGAAGCAGCAAGGTTTTATTTTTCAAATCTTATAAAAACTAAAAACCCAGGATATGAATACTTAAGAAAAAGAGGATTAGATGATAAAATCATAAAAAAGTTTGGTTTAGGATATTCTTTAGACTCATGGAATTCACTTATGAATTACCTAATATCAATAGGATATAAAAATGAAGATTTAATTGAATGTGGTTTATTTGGATATAAAAGTGAAACTAAAAAGATTTATGACAAATTTAGAAATAGGGTTATGTTTCCTATATTTGATTATAGAGGAAATGTAATTGGATTTGGAGGTAGAGTATTAGATGACTCTTTGCCTAAATATCTAAACTCTCCAGATACATTAATATTTAATAAAAGACAAAATTTATATGGATTAAATTTTGCAAGAAAAGAGATAAAAGATAGAAGTATAATATTAGTAGAAGGATATATGGATTTAATATCACTTTATCAATATGGAATAAAAAATGTAGTAGCTACTCTAGGAACAGCCTTAACTGATGGACAAGGGAGTTTAATAAAAAGATATGCAGATACAGCTATTATATCTTATGATTCAGATGAAGCAGGTATTAAAGCAACATTAAGAGCTATAGAAATACTTAATAAGTTAGATATTAATGTAAAAGTATTAAATTTAAAAGAATGCAAAGATCCAGATGAGTTTATAAGAAAATATGGAGTATTAGAATTTGAAAAAGAAATTAAGAATTCAACTCATTATATAAAATATAAAATAGATAATTTAAAAAGAAACTTTAATATACAAAATGATGAAGAAAGAGTAAAATTTACAAAAGAATCATCAAAAATAATAAAAGAAATAAAAAGTCCTGTAGAAGCCGATTATTATATTAAATACTTAAGTGAACAAAGTAACATAAGTATTGAATCTATAAAGAAAGAAGTTTATGGTAAATATTACAGTGCGAATCAAAATAAAAACAATAAAAACAATAAATATATATACAAAAAAGAAGAAAAGATAATTGAAAAACCAAAAGCTATTGAAAAAGGTAATCTTCTAGTAGAAGAAAATCTTATAAAAATAATGCTAGATAGTAAAAAATATAGAGAAATAATATTATTAAAGATAAATGAAGAAGACTTTTTAGAAAAAGATAGTAAAGAAATTGTAAATTGGTTAATTAAAAATAAAGATTTGGATAAAATAACTATTGACAAAATTAAAAGTTTAAACATATCCGAAGAATATATTAAAGGATTAGAAAGTATATCTTTAGATAATCTTGATTTAAATAATATAAAAAATATAGATGATATAATTAAGAATATAAGAAAAAATAGTCTTAATGAAAAAATTAATATTTTATTGAAAGAGCAAATAGATATTGAAAAGAATAAAGACGTTAAAGATACGAAAGAGGTAGATTCTAAAATTATGGAAATAGCTTTAAAAATAGTTGAATTAAGAAGACAATTACAAAGGTTATAATGGAAGGAGGTCTAAGTATGGAGAATAAATCAAACAAAAAAGAATCGAAAAAAATGACAGCTAAAGGTTTAATTGAAAAAGGTAAAAAACAAGGATCTCTTACACTTGCTGAAATAATGGAAGCTTTTTCAGAAACTGAGTTAGATAAAGATCAAGTAGAAAATCTTTATGAAACATTAGGTAACTTAGGAATAGAAGTTATAGAAAATAAAACTGATAAAGTTGATATAGATTTTCCACAAGATGACTTAGATTTAGAAGGATTAGATAAAAGTATAGTAAAAGATGATACACCAATGGAAATAGAAGAAATTGACTTATCTCTTCCAAAGGGAATAAGTATTGATGACCCAGTAAGGATGTATCTAAAAGAAATAGGAAAAATACCTTTATTAAAACCACATGAAGAGGTAGAATTAGCTAGAAGAATGCATGAAGGTGATGAATTAGCTAAGCAAAGATTAGTAGAAGCAAACTTAAGATTAGTTGTAAGTATAGCTAAAAGATATGTTGGTCGTGGAATGCTTTTCTTAGATTTAATACAAGAAGGTAACTTAGGTCTTATAAAAGCAGTTGAAAAGTTTGATTATGTAAAAGGATTTAAGTTTAGTACTTATGCTACGTGGTGGATAAGACAAGCTATAACTCGTGCAATAGCAGATCAAGCTAGAACTATAAGAATTCCTGTTCATATGGTTGAAACTATAAATAAGTTAATAAGAGTATCAAGACAATTACTTCAAGAATTAGGAAGAGATCCAAAACCAGAAGAAATTGCTAAAGAGATGGATATGACAGAAGATAAAGTAAGAGAAATAATGAAAATAGCTCAAGATCCAGTATCACTTGAAACTCCTATAGGTGAAGAAGAAGATAGTCATTTAGGAGATTTTATACAAGATGACGATGCACCAGCACCAGCTGAAGCGGCAGCATACTCATTATTAAAAGAACAAATAGAAGATGTGTTAGGTTCTTTAAATGAAAGAGAGCAAAAAGTATTAAAATTAAGATTTGGTCTTGAAGATGGACGTGCAAGAACTCTTGAAGAAGTAGGTAAAGAATTTGATGTAACAAGAGAAAGAATAAGACAAATTGAAGCTAAAGCTTTAAGAAAATTAAGACATCCAAGTAGATCTAAAAAACTTAGAGATTATTTAGATTAAAATAAATATAATGAATATAAAATTCGCCTTTTGGGGCGAATTTTGTAGCATATAGGAAATTATATTTATAAATGTATATATTTAATTAAAAAAATTAGTTTTTTAGATTAGAATTAAAATTTATTAGTATTATTTAAAAATTCAAATTAAAAATACTAGTACTTATTTAGAAAAAAGAAATATTATTTGTTAAGAAGGGAAATTATATATGAAGTTAACTGATAGATTGTTAAAAATAGCAAATTTAGTTACAAAAGGTAAAAAAATAGCAGATATAGGTACAGATCATGGATATATACCAGTATACTTATTAAATAAAGGTTATATTGATTTTGCTATACTTGCAGATGTAAACAAAGGACCGTTAGAAAATGCTAAAAGTGAAGTAATACATAATAATTTAACTGATAAAGTAGATTTAAGATTAGGTTCAGGTATAGAAGTTCTTAATGAAAATGAAGTAGATGAAGTTATAATAGCTGGTATGGGAGGGATATTAATTAGTGAATTACTAGAAGCTAAAAAGAGTGTAGCTCATAATTTAGATAAATTAATTCTTCAACCTATGCAAGCTCAAGATGAACTTAGAAAATATCTTTTAAATAATGGATATGAAATATTAGATGAAGTTTTAGTTAAAGAAGACTTTAGAATATATGAAATAATAGTAGCTAAATATACTTCAAAAAATACTAATATAGATGATAAGATATATTATGAAGTTGGGAAAAAGCTTATAGAAAATAAAGATCCATTATTAAATGAATTTATAGATAAGAAGATATTTATGTATAATTCAATACTAAAAAAATTAGAAGGTAAAACTGGTGAAGAAATAAACAAGAAGGTAAAGATAAGTGCTGAGAAAATTTCAAAGCTTGAAAAACTAAAAATATAAATTAAAGGGGTATAATATGTTATTAAAAACAATTATAAAAAAGATAGAGGCTAAGTATCCATTAAGCTTAGCTTATGATTGGGATAATGTAGGTCTTTTAGTTGGAGACCTTGATATTAATGTTAATAAAGTATTAGTTGTTCTTGAAGCAAATGAAAAAGTTATAGATGAGGCTATAGAAAATAACATAGATTTAATAATAACACATCATCCATTTATATTTAAAAAGATGAATAAAATAAATACATCAGATTTAAAAGGAAAACTTATACATAAACTTATAAAAAATGATATAGCTCTTTACTCTATGCATACTAACTTTGATATAGCTTATGATGGATTAAATGATTATTTTATGAAGTTAATGGGATTTGAGAATTCTAAAGTGTTAGAAGTAACAAATACAGAAACTTTATATAAATTAGCTGTATATGTACCTAATACACATGTAGATAAAGTGAAAAATGCACTAGCTGATGCAGGTGCGGGTCATATAGGCAATTATAGTCATTGTAGCTTTTCTACTTCAGGTATAGGAAGTTTTAAACCATTAGATAATGCAAATCCTTATATAGGAACTGTTGGAGAAGTAGAGTTGGTTGAAGAAGTTAAAATAGAGACTATAGTACCTAACAAAACGTTAGGGGGGGTAATAAGTGCTATGATAAAAGCTCATCCTTATGAAGAAGTTGCATATGATATATATAAACTTGAGAATAAAGGAAGTTCTGTAGGTTTAGGAAGAATAAGCAAATTACAAGAGAGTATAACTTTATATAAATTATGTGACATTATAAAAGAAAAGCTTAATATGGATTACATTAGAGTAATTGGTAATCTAAATGATGAAATAAGTAAGGTTGCAGTAGTTACTGGTTCGGGAGCAGATATGTTCAAAAAAGCTAAGAAAAGTGGTGCAGATGTATTAATTACTGGAGATATGAAATATCATGATGCTCAAGATGCATTAGATATAGGAATGAATGTAATTGACTGTGGACATTTTGATACAGAAGATATATTTAAAGATGCAATTAGTATCTATTTAGATGAGATTGAAGGTATAGAAGTAATAAAAAGTAATATTAATTTAAATCCGTTTAAAATAATATAATAAAAAATAAAAGTAATATAAACTGAACACCTTAAAGTAGACACAGGTAAAAGATACTTGTAAAATACTACTTTAATGGGTTCAGTTTAATCATTTATGGCACTTTTATTTTATGATAGTTACTTACTTAGTTATATTATTATTTTGTAAAAGTTTCTTTACTTCATATACAGCAGCTTCGATTAAAGTATTAGCTTGTTCGGAGTTTATTTTATTATTAGTTAATTCTAATAATTTAGATATTGCTAATTCTTTTTTATCTGCTCCTACTAACTCTGGATTTAGTTGTTCTATAGACATAACAATTTGTTTTGAAATATTATAGTAATCTTTAAGGTTTTGACTTTCTATTTTTTTATTTAGATAATTTATTAAGAAGCCTCCACCTATAGTTATAACAAATGTTATTATTGTTAATAACGAGTTAAATAAATTTGAGTCCAAAATAGAATCTTCCTTTCTTAAATTAATGTAAAAAAAATGAAATTTTAAAATATAATTATTTTTATTTTAATAATACAAATACTATTAATGTAGTATATGACATTTAAGAAGGAGAAGTGCTATGATAAAATATCTTATTAAAAGAAAAGTTGAAAAAGAAATATTACAAAATGGTAGAAAAATAGCTTTTTATACAGGCGTAGCAGTAGTATCTACAGCAGGAGTATATCTTTCATATAAAACAATGAAGAAAATGAGAAATAAAAATGAAGATGAAATTCAATATTTAGAAGATAGTGAGTATGAATTAAATAATTTACAAAATGATGAATTAAAAGCTAAAGTAGATGAATTTAATTCTAGAAGAATTTGTTCTAAAAATTGTGAAGATGCATCACCAGAAGAAATGATAAAACAAATAAATTCTATAAAAGATGATAAAGAAAATATGAAAGTAGATGAACATGAATACGAAAGTGAAGAATATGAAAATTATGAAGATGATATAGAAAAATAAAGATAGCTTAGTCAAAATTTGACTAAGCTATCTTTATTTTTTAATGTCCAGTTAAATCACTTTCGTTAAATTTATCCTGAACTTTTTTAGTAATTTTATTTATAGGTTTTTTCAAGAATATCGTAAACAATATAAATATAAGAATAAATATTGCTAAGACAGAGATATCTTTTGTTAAATTTGGCATATATATTCCACCTATTGTCTCACGCATAGCAGATATTGCATACGTAAATGGTAATAATGGATGAACGTTTTGGAAAAATTTTGGAGTAACTTGTATAGGGAATGTTCCTCCAGATCCTGCAACTTGTATAACTAATAGTATAACTCCTATTGCTTTTCCAATATTTCCAAATACAGAAACTAAAGAATAAACAATAGATGTAAATACTATACTTGTAAATACAGATATTAAAATAAATAATGGTATATTAAGTACCTGTACTTTTAATAAGTATATATCACCTAAACTTACTATAAGAGCTTGAATAATAGTTAAAGTTAAAAATGTAAGTCCTCTACCAAAATATACTTCACTTGGTTTATAATCACCATGTACATTTGTAGATAGTAAAGACATTAAAAGTAAAATACCTACCCATAAAGATAAAACTGTATAAAATGGTGTCATAGCTGAACCATAATTTTCTATAGGGTATAATCTATTTTCAACTAAATCAACAGGTTGTTTTAAAAACTCAGAACGTTTTAAAACATCACTCTTAAGTAATGTTATAAGTTCGTTTACGTCATCATTATTATTTATTTTTTTCATAGAATCTACAAGATTATCTACTACAGACTTTGCATATGGTAATTTTTCTTTTATAAATTTAGCACCTTCTTTGGCATCACCAGTGAAAGATAAAGTAGTATTTAATATATCTTCAACATTTGGTAATTTATTTTCAGCACTATTTAATACTGTTATTATATTATCTGCAACCTTAAATGCATCATCTATAATATTATTTATAGGATTTTGTATTTTTGAATCAAAGTTATTTAATATAGATGATGTTATAGTATTTACATCTTCAATAACTGTCAATAAATTATTTAAATTATTTAAAGGAGGTTTTTCTCCATTAGCTATTTGATTTTTAATCACTTGTAATGAGCTAATTGCTGTGTATAATTTATTGTTTATACTGTTAAGTGAATCTATTACATTTTTTAGCTGATTACCTGGAACAAGTTTATTTAATTTTTCTAAAAACTTAGTAAGAGTATCTACATTAGACGCTAAATTTGATAACTTATTAGATAAATTATCTATAAGTTCAGGTGCAGATTCAGAACCTTTATTTATAGCAGTTATTAAGTCTGAAACTGCATTTTTAGCATTTAAAGATATCTCTGATATTAATCCTAAATCATTTTTTATAATAGGAGAAAGTTGGTTTAATCCTGTTTTTGAATCATTTAAAAATACTTTTATATCAGATGATAAGTTTTTAGAGTTAGTAATAGTTTCTTTTATAAGAGGAATATCTTTTTGGATATCTTTAACTATATCGGATACTTTATCAGTTGCATCAACAGCAGTATCAACAACTTTATCTATATTTTTAAATTTACCTTGTACTTCAACTAAATTATTTTCTAATGTTGATAATTTAGGCAATTGTTTTTCAAGTTCTATTCCTAATTCTTTAAAGACATCTAAAACTACTTCACTTACTGTTTTAACAACAGTTTGATTTACTTCGTTTTGAATAGTTGTAGCGCCTTTACTTGTAATTTTAGGAGCTATAGCATTTATTTTTTCATTTACTGTATATATAATAGTACCCTTTTTTATATCTGTAGAAACTAAAGAAGTTAAATTTTCAGAAAAATTTGAAGGTATTTCTATATATGCATAATATGTACCATCATTTACACCTTCTAAAGCTTTTTTACTATCTACAAATTTCCATCCTAAATCTTTATTATTTTTAAGTTTATTTACTAGTTCATCACCTATATTTACTTTTTTATTCATTATTTCTGCCCCTAAATCTTTATTAACGACTGCAACAGAAATATTTCCTGTATTACCGTATGGATCCCATGAAGCTTTTATGTTAAACCATGCATAAAGCGATGGTAATACACATAATCCAAGAATAATAACTAATAAAACTTTATTAGTGAAAATATCTTTTAAATCATTTTTATATATTTTGAAAATATTTTTCACTTAAATCACCTCCAAGTTGAAATAAAGTTAGAAATCAAATTATATTTATTATAAATTAGAAGTTAAATATAGTAAAGTTACAATTTGGTATCTTTTTTTTACAAAAATACATTTTGAATAAGAGTATAGCTTTTTAGAAGATAATATATATTATTAAAAATTTGCGTTATTTAATTGTATTTTATGTAATTTAGAGAATTTTATAGTATTTATATAAAATAAAATAAGTAAGTAAACAAGTGTTTACTTACTTATTAAAAAATAAATAGATTTGAAATTATTTGAGTATGCTCATTTAGTATATTTAATCCTATTAAGACTAATATAATACCACCTACTATTTGGGCATAATTTTTAAATACAGATCCAATTTTCTTACCAATCAATACTCCTATAAAGCAAACTAAAAATGTTATAACTCCAATTGATACACAAATTGGTATTATATCAATGTTTAAAAAAGCAAAAGTTACTCCAACTGCTAATGCATCAATGCTAGTTGCAATAGATAATATTATTAATTCTTTATTATCTAAATATGTACTATCATCACTATTATCATTTTTTATAGCTTCAATAATCATTTTTATACCTAAAAAACTTAGTAAAAAAACTGCAATCCAATGGTCTATACTTCTTATGTATAATTCAAAGTTCATACCAAATAGCCAACCAATAAAAGGCATAACTCCTTGAAATAATCCAAATAAAAATGCAATTTTAGTAGCTATTGATAAATTAATTTTTTTTAAAGTCATCCCCTTAGTAACAGATACTGCAAATGCATCCATAGAAAGAGCAAATCCAGTTAGAAATATACTAAAAATTCCCATATAAAACCTCCTTAAAACATGTCCTAAAATAAGTATATATTAAGTTGAGTATTATAAGTATAAAATTAATGACTTAATAAAATAATTATATATAACTTATGAGTTATAATTGTTCATAAAATTTAAAAATGATTTTACACTTAAGTAAAATATAAAAGCATCTTTAAAATTTTTTAAATCTAGATTAAGGTATTCTTTAATTTTTTCAAGTCTATATATAAGTGTGTTTCTATGTAAGAACAAAATATTTGAAGTTTTTGATATATTTAAATCATTTTCTATAAAATTAATACCAGTACTAAGTAAGCTTTTGTCCATATTTTTTATAATATCAAATTTTATTAATGAAGAGATTTGTTGATTATTACTTATTATAGAAGTAATTTTATATATAATTAAATCATTTAAAGTTATAAATTTATTAGTATCATTATCATTAATTATTATATCTATTAATTCGTTAATTATATTTATTTTAAAATTTAAATTGTCAATATTATTTATTTTTTCTAAATATATAATATGAGTCTTTGAATACGTTTCAGATTCTATAATTGTAGGAGTTGAATTATTTATATCTAGGATATCATCAGATACTAATAATAAGTAATTTTTATACTTATATATTTGTACATCTTCATATAAATTGTGAAGTATATTTTTTAAAGAATCAAAGTCTAGATTTTGCTGATTAAATAAATAACAATATCCATCTATATTATTTATAGTATTGTCTTTTATAAATTCTATTACATAAGTTGCATTATTAAATTCAATTAAATTTTGATTAGTGTTAATTTTTTCGTTATTATATTTAAAAATATTAATTTTTTTATTAGTTTCTTTTTCAAAAAACTCTACTAAACTTTGCATAATTTACCCCCTGAAAAATTATGAAATTTTTGCATATGACTAATTATTTATAAATTAGCAATATAAGTATTTTTAATATATTAAAGTTATACTAAAAAGAGTAAGATAATTAATCATCTTACTCTTTTAATATAACACTAATTAATACTATTTTGAAGTTTCTTTTATTTTTTCATCTCTTATAACTACTTGAGTATCTTTATCAAATATATGAATTCTATGTTTATCCATTGCAAGCTTTAATTTATCTCCTATATTTAATTTATATCTGCCATCGAATCTAGCCGTGATACTATGTTCACCAGATTTTAGATAAGCATATATTTCAGCACCCATAAGCTCTCCAATTTCTACATTTGCTTCAAATACACTATCTAAACTATTGTCAACAAATATGTCTTCTATATGAATATCTTCTGGTCTTATACCTAAAACAACTTCTTTTCCTACATAACCATTAGATATTAAAGCTCCGCAATCTCCTGGATTTAATTTTATATTTAAAGAATCATTTTGAGCATATATTTCTCCATCTTTTTCAACTAATTTTACGTCTATAAAGTTCATTTGAGGAGCTCCTATAAACCCTGCAACGAACATATTGTTTGGAGAATCATATATTTCTTGTGGAGTAGCTATTTGTTGAACAATACCATCTTTCATAACAACTATTCTATCTGCCATAGTCATAGCTTCTACTTGGTCATGTGTAACATATATAAATGTAGTACCAAGTGATTTATGTAACTTAGTTATTTCAGTTCTCATGGCTGTTCTAAGTTTAGCATCTAAATTTGATAAAGGTTCATCCATTAAAAAAACTTTAGGATTTCTAACTATAGCACGTCCAAGAGCAACTCTTTGTCTTTGACCTCCAGATAAGGCTTTAGGTTTTCTATCTAATAAATGACTTAAATCAAGTATTTTAGCTGCTTCTTTAACTTTTTTATCTATTTCATCTTTAGGCATTTTTCTAAGTTTTAAAGCAAATGCCATATTATCGTATACACTTAAGTGAGGATAAAGAGCATAATTTTGAAAAACCATTGCTATATCTCTATCTTTAGGGTCTACATCATTTACTAATTTATCACCTATATATAATTCACCACTACTTATATCTTCAAGACCTGCAATCATTCTTAACGTAGTTGATTTACCGCATCCAGAAGGACCAACTAAAACAACGAATTCTTTATCTTCTATATCTATGTTTACATTTTTTACTGCATTAAATCCATTATCGTAAGATTTACATATATTTTTTAAAATTACCTCTGCCATGGCAATTTTCCCCCTTTTTATTTAAACATTTTTAATTTTAGGTAAGTATTTTAATTAAGTACAATTAAATATTAACAGAAAAATGTTTTCCCTTAAATGTTTATATTAACTAAAAAAAATTGTATATATTTAACAAAGATAAAGGCATTTGATAATATAATTATAAATCTATAGTAAGAAAAATTCTATGTATTAAATGTATAAAATATATTTAAATTTAAACACCTTAATTATTGAAATTATAGGAATATTAATTATATAATAATAAAGTAATTAAAATTAAGAAAAATAATAAATATGAAGAAAAAAGGTGAACATATGATGTTAAAGCATATATTAGTTATAGATGATAATGTAACAAACTTAAAGTTAGCAGAAAAAACACTAAAACCTTATTATAAAGTTAGTTTATTAATATCAGGAGCTCAAACTTTAAGATTTTTAGAAAAAAATAAACCAGATTTAATTTTATTAGATATTAATATGACAGATATGGATGGATATGAAACTTTAGCAAAAATTAAATCAAATAAAGAATTAGAAAATGTTCCGATAATATTTTTAACTGCACTTTCTGATAGTGAAAGTGAGGCTAAAGGTTTTGAATTAGGAGCAGTTGATTTTATAATTAAACCTTTTGCGCCACAGTCAATGCTAAGTAGAGTAAAAATGCATTTAGAACTTAATGAATATAAAATGCATTTAGAAGAGAAAATATCTGAAAAAACAGATATGATAGAAAGATTACAAGATGTAATGATGTTATCATTAGCAGAATTAGTTGAATGTAGAGATGAAACTACAGGAGGGCATGTAAAACGTACTGCTGAGTATGTAAGAATTTTAGCTAATGAGCTTGTAGAGGCTGGTGTATATAGTGATATTTTAACACCAGAATATGTAAAAGATATTATTAAATCGGCTCCTCTTCATGATATAGGTAAAATTGGAATCAATGATTCAACATTATTAAAAATGGGATCTTTAGATGAAGATGAGTTTGAATATATGAAAAAGCATGTTGAATTAGGAGCAATATCTTTACAAAAAATGATAAACGAAACTGAAGAAGAAAGTTTTTTATATACAGCTAGAGATATGGCTCATTACCATCATGAAAAATGGGATGGAACAGGATATCCAAAAGGATTAAAAGGAGAAGAAATACCTATAAGTGCAAGAATTATGGCAATTGCAGATGTATATGATGCATTAACTACAAAGAGACCGTATAAAGAACCTTTTTCACATGAGGATACAGTTAAAATTATAATAGAAGGTAGAGGTAAGGGATTTGATCCTAATATAGTTGATGTATTTAAAGAAATAAACTACAAATTTGAAATGGTTAAATTTTAATTTAAATAAGATATAAAAATACCTCTTAGATATTCTTAAGGGGTATTTTTATTATATCTTTTTATAACATTAAAGTTTAAGTTTTAAAGATATAAATTATAGGGAATATATAATTTTAAAACAATTAAATTATATAAATACATTTATTATGACTGAAAGGATAAAGTCTTTATGCAATATATTAAAGAGAGAGAATTAGAGTTAAATAATCTTAAGAAAGAAAATTATATCTTAATAGAAGAAAATAGAAAACTGAAAAATGAAATAGAAAAGGCAAAAGCTTTTTTTGAAGAAAGAGATATTATAGCTAGTCGGATGAAAAAAATTAAAGAAGAAAAATTAGAATATTTTAATTTATTTTTAAAGTTTTGCAAAGAAAGTGTTATATCTTTAGATTCTGATTTAAGAATTATATATTCAAGTGATAGCTTTTATAAAATGCTAGGATCAGAAGAAAGTATGAATGTAGATGGACAGTATGCATATGATGTTTACTCTAAATATAGAGGAGAAGAAAATGCTAAGGAGTTTTGTGATTTATGTAGAGAATGTTTAGAGACTAATGAAACTATAGAAAGGCAAATTAAATATAAAAGTCCTATTGATGGTTCTATAAAATACACTACTATAGGTATTTCTCCTGCAACTAATAAAAATGGAGAATTACAAAACTTAGTTATTATATTAAAAGATGTAACAGAATTTTATAAAATGAAAGAAAGAGCTGAAGATGCTACTAAGGCTAAAACAGATTTTTTAGCTAATATGAGTCATGAAATAAGAACTCCTATGAATGCTATTGTTGGTATGGTTGAACTTATTATGAGAGAAGATATAAGTGATATTGTAAGAGAGCATGTGTATAATATAAAGTCAGCAAGTACGAATTTATTAGGCATAATAAATGATATATTAGATATATCAAAGGTAGAATCTGGAAAAGTTGAATTAACTGAAGATGAATATGAATTTGCATCTATAATAAATGACATAACAAATATGGCTATTGTAAGAATTGATGAAAAAGATATAGAATTTTTAGTTGAAGTAGATCCAAACATTCCATATAAGTTGTATGGAGATGAAATTAGATTACGTCAGATAATAATAAATTTAGTTAATAATGCAATTAAGTTTACAAAGAGTGGATACGTTAAATTAAAAATAACATCTTCAACAAAAGACAATAATAAAATAACTTTAAATGTATCAGTTGAAGACAGTGGAATAGGAATAAAATCAAAAGATTTAGATAAATTATTTGAATCATTTAAACAAGTAGATACTAGACGAAATAGAAATATAGAAGGAACGGGTTTAGGTCTTGCTATTTCTAAATCTTTAATAGAACTTATGGGTGGAAGTATAAGCGTTTTTAGTGAATATGGAAAAGGAAGTACATTTAGTTTTACATTAGATCAAAAAATAACTAATCATAAAGGATTTGCCCAATTATCTAATGATAAATTTAATAAGAATATACTAGTATATGAAGAATCTAAAAATTATAGAAAATCTTTATATTATACATTTACTAGCTTAGGATTAAAGGCAAGTTATTGCGGTGATATAAAAAGATTTAAAAAATTATTAAATCAGAAAAAATATGACTATGTTTTTGCATCTGTTGATATTATTGAATCGTATAAAGATTATATATTAGATATAAATAAAGATACTAAACTTACTATAATGCTAAATAGAAATGAAGTATATCATATAATGGAAAATGTTACGGCTATACAAAAGCCATTATATTCACTTCCTATTGCAGCGATATTAAATGATAAAAACATATCACTATTATATGCAAAGGATTGTAATGAAAAGTATGCATCTTTCATAGCTCCAGAAGCTAAAATACTTATAGTAGATGATAATGCAGTAAATTTAAAGGTAGCATGTGGATTTATGTCACAATATGAAATGCAAATTGATACAGCTAATAGTGGATATGAAGCTATTAATAAAGTTACTAATAAAAAGTATGACCTTATATTTATGGACCATATGATGCCTGAGATGGATGGAATTGATACAACTAAAGCTATAAGAAGTATTACAGGTAGTTATTATAAGAATGTTCCTATAGTAGCACTTACAGCTAATGCTATATCTGGAGCTAGAGAAATGTTTTTATCAAATTCTATGCAAGATTTTTTATCAAAGCCAATAGATACTAAAAAATTAAATAATATACTTAAAAGATGGATAAGTGATAAATTAAAACAAAGTATAGGAAAAAAAGATAGTATAATAGATTGTGATAAAGATATTAAACTTATAAATTTAGAACTAGAAGATATCGATTATAAATTGAGTATGTTTAAAAATGGATTAGACATAAATAGCTATATAGATATATTAAAAACATTTTATAATGATGGTAAAGAAAAAATAAATAAATTAAATTATTATTCTAAAGAAGAATTAAAACGATATACTATAGAAGTACATGCAATAAAAAGTTCATCTGCAAGTATAGGTGCATATACATTATCGGAAAAGGCTAAAATTTTAGAAGATGCAAGTAGAAATGGTGATATATTAACTATACAAAATAACCATAATGATTTTATTAAACAATATAATTTGATATTAGATGATATTAAGAAGAATTTAGAAAAAATAAAATTTGAGAATGATATTAAAAATAAAGAAACTAATTGTGATCAAATAATGGATAAAGATTTATTTTATAAATATATAGATGAAATAAAGACTGCAATAGATAATTTTGAATCTGATTTAGCCATTGAGTTATTAAATAAAATAAAAGATGTTAAATTAGATAAAGACAATAAAATTATAATAGAAGAAACATTAGAACTTATAAATATGTTTGAGTATGATGAAGCTTTAGAGTGTATATCTAAGTTAAATAAAGATATTTTAAATACTAACTTTAAGTAAATTTAAAAATATTTAATTTTATGTATATTGTAAGTAAATTTAATTTTATAGACATAGTTTAATAAATGTTGTAATATATTATATAATGTAGAAATGTAATATAAAATGGAGGTGGTTATCGATGCTTCTAAGTCAAGCAAATGTAGAATCTACTACTGAGGAAGTATTAAAAGGAATTGAGAAGTTTGAAAATTTAGATTTTAGTAAAGTAAAAATGAGCTTAGTAATAGAAAAATTATTAGAATGGGCAACAACTACAGGATTTAAACTTATTGTAGGAGCATTGATAATATCAATTGGATTTAAATTAATCAAAAAGCTTGTGGAACATTTTATAAATTTTTTAGAACGAAGAGATGTTGACTTAACTCTTAGAAAATTCTTAAAATCTCTTATAACTGTGACTCTTAAAATTATTCTTGTTATGCCAGTATTAGGATATTGGGGAATAGAATTATCTGGGATTGCAGCATTAGTAGCATCAGCTGGGGTTGCTATAGGTCTAGCCCTTCAAGGAAGTTTATCTAATTTTGCGGGTGGATTTATAATACTATTTATTAGACCGTTTAAAGTAGGTGACTATATAGAAACATCAACATATGGTGGTGTTGTAGAACAAATAGGATTATTTTATACACAATTAGCAACAGTTGATAATAAACAAATATTAATTCCAAATGGAAATTTATCTAATGGAAGTTTAATAAATTATTCGGCAAAATCAACTAGAAGAGTAGATTTAACTTTTAGTGTTGGATATGAAAATGATATAGCTCATGTTAAAGATATATTAAGTAAAATAGTTGAAAATGATGAATTAATTTTAAAAGATCCACAACCATTTATAGGTGTAAGTGCACATAGTGCAAGCTCTATAGACTTTGTAGTGAGAGTATGGTGTAATACTGGAGATTATTGGAATATATATCATAGTTTATTAGAAGAAGTTAAGATAACCTTTGATAAAGAAAATATAAGTATACCTTATCCACAAATGGATCTTCACTTAAAAGAAGCTTATAAAAAGTAATATAAAAGACTAGTATATATACACTAGTCTTTTTATTATATAGTATTAACTTAGGTTAATTATTTAATCAAAAATTTAAGTGTATATATGTAATAAAACTATATTTAAATTGAAAATTAAATATATTTAGTAAATAAATATTTTAACTAGTTTAATTTTTCGTAAAATAATACAAAATCTAAAATAAATAGTATATACTAAAATTAATAAAAATCAAAAGGAGAAATATTAATGAAGTACATTCAAGGTTTATACTATATGGCACAAGATTATTGGGTTTTGACAATGTTAATAGGCGTATTGAGTTGCTTTGTAGAAAGTTTTATACCTGCATTACCTTTGATAGGAATAGTAAGTGGTAATGCAATACTTTTTGGATTATTAAATGGGATTATATTATCTTGGATAGGATCAAGCTTAGGAACGATATCATTATTTTTATTGACTAAGAAATTTAAAGATAGAATATATATGAAAAAATTTAAAAATAAGAATATAAATAAAATTATAAATTGGATACATAGACGAGGATTTAAAATCTTATTTATAGCTTACTGTTGTCCATTTGTACCAAGTTTTTTAGTTACAATAGCTTCGGCATTAAGTGAAAAACATATACGTAACTTCCTTCCTGCAATGTTATCTGGAAAATTTGTCATGTTTTTAATAGTAAGTTATCTAGCAAGTGATGTAGTAGGATTTATAAAAAATCCTATTAAAATAGTAATATTTTTAATATTAGTATTTTTAGCTTGGAAAGTAGGAAAAAAAGTTAATGCTAAATTAGATGAAAATAATTAAGCATATAGGATATAGATTCTATATTAATATATAAAACCTATATCCTATTAAGAATATAACTATAAAATTTAAGACTTTGCATATTAATTTTTCTGTTTTAGAATTGGTTTTTATAGGCATTAAAGAAAAATTAATATCTATAGGATAAAGTAATTCTACACCTTCTTTTGTAAATAAATCTAATATAATATGGGAAAAACAACCGACTATAAGACCGCTAAATGAAGATATAAAAACTATATTATTATCTGTATATTTTAAGATTATATTTGATAAATAACATAATAAATATAGAAATAGTATACTATGAGTAAAACTTCTATGGCGGAATTTAGAACCAAAAAACTTATATATTTTGGGAAATGTTTTACTTGCATAAGAACCTCGTATATCTATATCTGGAATTAATGAACCAATATATGCAAAATACATATAAATAATCAGTAGAATAAACTTATAAATAAATTCATAATTAGATAAATATTCATTATCAATAAAGGGAAGAGCAAGTAATGCAAATAAGTATCCTCCCTTTGTGTGAGTTTCTTTTACCATTAATCCTCCTGTGGTGCTAAGTACATGTTGATTTATTACATTATATAGTAAATATAAAAAATTTACAAACTGTAACTATTTAAAACTTTTATAATTAGAAAATAAATAATCTCAATTCACTATGTAAAATCAAATATTTATATACTTTTCTCTATTACTTTGATCCCAAAGATAATAATCATATTACCATAAATGAACTTATATCCATATATTAGTATACTTAAAAATAAAATAAAAATTTATATATAGTTAATTTTTATAGATAATACATAATTATAATATTATAAATCATTATTTAATACTTATTACTAAATATTTAAATAGAAGGGATTATTTATAATATTTTTAAAGGTGAATAAAATAAATTTATATTTTAATAATAAAATATAATCACAATACTTTAAACTGAAAATAAAATAATATATTAGATTGATTATAGTATTAATTTATATAAGAACAAATGTTAAATTAAGATTTTAAATCTATCTTAAAAGGAGAAGGTATGGCTTATATTAATTTCAAAGAGGAAAAATTTAAAGGAAAAATTCAAATTGAAGAAAGAAAAAAGAATAATAAGACATTATACCAATCTATATTAAAAAATAAAGATAATTTAAATGGAATATACCCTAATTTAAAATACAGTTTTAAAAAGATAATTGATAAGAATATTGGTAAAAATGGAGTATTAAGTGAAGAAGATTTCAAAGAGATAAGTAATGAAGATATTGTATGTTCTAAGTTTATAGATTGTACATTTAAAAACATAAAATTTAAGGACTGCAAGTTTATAGGATGTGTTTTTGAAAATTGTAAATTTGCTGAAGGTGGGGTTAGTTTTGAAAACTGTATATTTATTAAAGAATATAGTGAAAAGTTGCCATCATTAAACAGAAAAGATAATTTAGGTTGTAGTTTTTATAATTGTAATATATATGCTAGATTTTTAAATAGTGATATATCTTATACTATATTTGAAAATTGTAAACTTCAAAATATTAGTATAGAACAGACTAATGCTTCAAATTGTATAATTATAAATAGTGAATTAGATAAATTTGAAATAATAGATTGTGATTTTAGAGGATTTAAAACTTTTAATACATATATGATTGATTTTGCATTTGAAGATAAATTTTTAACTAAGTTTGATGAAAAAACATTTTTTGATAAAATTTCTTTAAAGAAAAAAGATAAAGAAGAATATGAAGGTATGTATACTGTTTATGAAAATATTGCTAATAAGTATAAAGATAATAACTTAAATAGTAATTTTGGAGAATATTATTATTTATGTAAATGTATTGAAAGAAAATCTTTAAAATTGCTACCTAAGTTAGGTTCTTACTTGTATTGGATTATTTGTGGATATGGAGAACGGCCATTTTTTTGTGTATTTTCAGCTTTAGCTATAATAATTATATTTTCTTTTTTATATCTAATAACAGGTATAGATATAAATGGTAGCGTTATTTCATATAACTTTAGTAATATACATACTTGGAATATAGCTAAATTTATAAAAGACTTTAATGAAGCTCTTAATTTAAGTGTAGGAATGTTTGCAGGAGTAGGAATTGATAATGGAAAACCTACAGAAATAGGTTATATGGTAACTAATTTAGAAATGTTAATAGGTGTAGTTCTTATTGGAGTTGGAGTAGGGACTATAGCTAGAAAAGTAATTAGATAAATAAAAAGACAGGAGATAATCCTGTCTTTTGTTTGTTTATTAATTATTAAGCTGCTGTATTAGATGATTGAGTACCACGTATTTCGTCAGCAGTTTTTATTTTAGTATTTTTAAATATTGCATGTCCGATAAAACCAGCTAAAACACTTACTACTATACATCCAGCAGCAGCTATTAAAGCTCTTGTTCCGTTTTGAGCAACAGATACTGCAAATCCTGCTATTGGAGTTGCTAAACCTGGAGTACCAACTGTAATACCCATCATAGCTACTATTATACCAGACATAGCTCCACCTATGAAGTTAGTAACATATACTGGTATTGGGTTAGCAGATATTATATCTGATTGAGTTAATGGCTCTATAGCAACAGCTATAGTATCTTTTTTAGAACCAAACTTCATCTTAGAGAAGAATACATAGTTCATGAAAGAAGAACCAAATACTGCTAATGCACCTATTCCCATTGGAACACCTGTTAAACCTATTATAGATGTTAAAGCCATAGAACTAAGTGGAGCAGTTGCAACAACTGTTATTAAACCACCAAGTATAAGACCCATAACTATTGGTGAAGAATCAGATGCTTGTATTAAAACTTGTCCTATTTGAAGTAAAGTATTTTTAACAACTGGATCCATTACCATAGCTATAAATCTAGCTAAAGGAGCAGCTATTAATATAACAGCTATTAAATCAAGTCCAGCAGGAACTTTTTTCTCTAAGAACTTTATAACAAATGATATTAAGTAACCAGCTATAAATCCTGGTAATATACCAAATCCTGAAACTGTTAAACCAACTAAAACAGCGTATACTGGAGAAACTCCAAGAGCTAAAGGTACTAATATACCTGCAGCAACTCCACCTAGTGAACCGTTTGCCGAACCAACAGCTTCTAAGAATTTTATACCCATTTGCTCACCAAATAATGAGAAGTGGAATGCTTCAACTAAGAAACTTGCACAAGCAGCGTTTGCTAATGCACCCATAGCCTTCATACCTTGAGGCGCTTTGTAACTAAATAATGTGAATAATGCCAATACAACTAATAATAAAGCTGTACCTATTAAAATTTGAGTCATTTTATGATACCTCCATTTAATATATTTTTTATTTTTACCTCTTGGGATAGTGTTTTCCTGAAAGGGTAAAATCTACCTGTTATTGATTATGATTATAAAATAAATGTCAATAGTTGTAAATAGAAAAAAAGAAAATTGTTAAAAAATTATAAAAAAAAATTAAAAAGTATAATATTGTTATTTTATAAAGTATAAATAACTATATAAATAAATTGAAATATACTAGTTTTTGAATAAATATTTATAATGTGTTAAAATAAATATTAATATTACAATTTCAGACAATGGAGGAATGCATGAAGGATAAGGAAAGAATAAAAAAATTTATAGAGCTTCAAGATAAAAATTTGAAGTTTGAAGATATAGCCTTAGAATTAGGAATAGCTAAAACAACTCTTAGAGTGTTTTTAAATAAAAATGGATATAAAATGAATAATGGAAAATATAAATTAAAAGATGATTTTATTGAATTTAAACAAATAGAATTTGAAGAAAATAAAAACTATAATAAAAATAAGTCTACAAAAACTAAAGAAAATAAAACTACTAGTAAAAAAGAAAAAGATATAACAAAAACAGGTAAAACTAAAGAAAGTAATCTTAAGAAAAATATAAAAGTAGAGAATAAAGTAGAAAATAAAACTACTAAAAGGCAAATTCCTAAAAAAGATAGAAAAATAAATATAACTCAAGAAGATTTAGATAAATTATGTGAAGTTTATGACTGGTATATGGAAGTTAAAGATTTAAAGTCTATGAAAAGTAACTCAAGTAAAAATAAGAAAGATATAAAAATAGAAGATACTAATTTAGAGTCATTAAAAAGCACGAATATAAAAGTGGATAAAAAAACTTGGGAAGATTTTGAAAGATTATGTAGTAATTCGAAATTTAGTAAGCAAGAAATTATTACCCAAGCTTTAAAAGATTTTATGAAAGAGTATAAAAATTTATTATAAATGTGATACGAATTGAGGTGTTTACAGTATGAATAAATTACATAAAAAAGTATTGTTTATTTCAATATTATTGATTGTAAACATATTAATATTAATATCTTGTAATTCTAAAGATATTTATGATGAAGAAAGTTTATATTATACTACAAATATAAATCATGAAAATGCAAAGGTATTATTAATAGAGGATATAAAAAACAATAATGATGATAACTTAACTAATGAAATAAATTTATATAAAGTAATTAAAAATGTTTCAAATTTTAGTATATACAATATATTAATAACTTATGAAGAGATAAACAATAATAATGACATATCCGCAAAATCTCAAGTATTTTTAGATTTAACTTTAAATCCAAATGAATCATCGGAAATAAGCTTTTTTAATGATGATAAAGTAAAAAAAATAAATATAGTATCTTATGAGTACTATACTTTAGATAAAGAAGTAAAAGTTAATCTAAAAGATAATACAGTTGATATTAATAAAAGCAATTTAAATTTAAAAGATAGTAAAGAATATGAAGTTTTGACAACATCTGAAATATATAAAATTAAAAATTCAAATGAGATAGATACTTATGAGCTAGATATAAAAAATACATCTAGAAAACAATTAGGTAATATAACAGTTAAAATAGGTCAGTTAGATAAAGATGGAAAATATATTATGATAGATAATATAAGCTCTTATAACATATTAAAACCATCAGAAAATATAAAGATGGAAATAAAGGCATTAGACAACACAAAAAGTATTGAGTTATTGGGGTATAGTTATGATGATGTAAAAGAAAAAGCAAATATAAATATAGACCTTAAATTACATAAAGCAAGTATAAGTGGTTAGTATTAGTAATATGAATAAATAATATATATATTACTAATACTAAATATAATTTAAGGTGGTGAGAAATTTGGATAGAGATAATAATTTAAACCAAAATGATTTAGATTTTGAAAAAATAAATGCGACTTTAGCTGATCCAAGCTTTGCAAATTGGTATTATCATCAAGTTATAGATAATGTTGATTGTAATAATATTAATTTCAATGTAGAAAATTTCGTAAAAATAATTAATAATTATAAATTAAATTAAGAATAAAAAAAGTATTTGGAAAAACTTCTAAGATTTATGTTACAAAAGTACATATTCTATCTTAGAAGTTTTTTATTTGTTAAAATTTTATAAAAACTAATGTTTAAGAAAATAAAAATGATACTTTAAATACTTTATTTATGTAGTAGATAAAAAAATAGATATATTAAGTAATGGTAAAAATAATATTATCTATGTAGATAAAGTAGTTTGTATATATATGAATTAAGCAAAATAAATTTAAAATTTATTTCATTTAAAATAAATAATTATATTGTATAATTTATATTAAATGGTAAATAAAAATGGAGGAGATTATGAAGATATTAGTAGTTGAAGATAATATAAAAATTTTAAACAGTATATATGATGAACTTAATAATCATTTTGATACATATAAATGTAGTGATGGAGAAGAGGCACTATATCAAATTAAACAAAATATATATGACTTAATAATATTAGATTTAATGCTCCCTGGAATCAATGGATTAGATATATTAAAAAATATTAGAAGAAATATAGAAACACCAGTACTTATATTAACTGCAAAAGAAGAATTAGATGATAAAGTAAAAGCTTTTGAAATAGGTGCAAATGATTACTTAACAAAACCTTTTTATATGGAAGAGTTAGTTGCTAGGGTATATGCTATACTTAGAACTACTGGAAAATTAAAAAATAAAAATGTATTACAATTTAAAGATTTACGTCTAGATATAAATGAAAAAAGAGTTTTTATAAATGACTATGAAATAAAACTTCAAAATAAACAATTTAATTTATTAGAATATTTTTTATTAAATAAAGGGTGTATACTATTAAAAGAACAAATTTATGATAGGTTATGGGGGATTGATTCAGACTCTACTATAGAAATAGTAGAAGTATATGTTAGTAATCTAAGGAAAAAGTTAAGTGAATTTGGATATGATAAATATATAAAAACTAAACGTAAGGTAGGCTATATTTTTGATGATAAATAAAAAGGTATTTAATAAAACTAAGTCTAGTCTTATAAAGATTAATATAGCAGTAGTACTTGGTTTTTTAATTTTATTTTCTATATTTATATATACATATTTTAAAGAAGTTACATACAAAAGCATAGACAAGAAATTAAATGATGAATTAGAATCTATAACTATGCAACTTACTAGGCAATCTATTATTTATCCTGTTACAAAATATCCTAGTAATATGATTTATGTATATGAAGGAGATAGAGTAAGATATTATACTTCTAAAAGTGGTTATTTTAATAATTTATTACCAAATAGATATACAGATAGAATAAATGATATATTTACATTTAATGAAAATGGATATACATTTAGAGAATTGAATGTAGAAATTGGTAAATATCAGATTCAAATAATTACAAATATAGACTCAGAGATAAATTCTTTAAGACAGCTTATATTTGTATTTATAATAGGAATATTAATATCGCTTATTATTACTTATTATTTAGCAATATATTTAACGAAAAAGGCACTAGTGCCTATAGAGACTGCTTGGAACAATCAAGCTAAATTTATACAAGATGCTTCTCATGAACTTAGAACACCAATATCAATAATTTCATCTAAATTAGAACGTATGTTAAAACATCCAAATAACACTGTAAGTGATGAAGTTGAGACTATAGCAGATGCTATGAGTGAGATAAGACGAAGCAAAAAAATGATAAATGATTTATTATCGTTAACTAAAGAAGAAGCTATAATTAAACTTAATATAAGTGAAATAAATATAAAAAACTTTATAAAAGATATATGCATTGATTATATTGATATAGCAAATATGCAAGATAAAAAGTTTGACATAAATTTTAATTTAAAAAATGAATCTATATTTACAGATAAAAATAAGCTTAGGCAACTTATTCTGATATTTATAGATAATGCCTTTAAATATACAAAAGAAAAAGATTTTATATCTATAAATATAAATCAAAAAGATACCAATTATACAGAAATTTATATAATAGATAGTGGGGTAGGAATAAAGCAGGAAGATATGCCATATATATTTGATAGATTTTTTAGAAGTGAAAATGTAAGAGATAAAGATATTGATGGATCTGGAATTGGATTATCTATTGCAAAGATGATATCTATAAATTTAGGAGCTAAAATATCAGTAAAATGCGAAAATAATGAAACGGAGTTTAAAATAATTATACCTAATAATAAGTGTGACATAATCACATAAAGTAAAAAAATGTTAAAAAATAGTGGTTTAATAATTGTAAGTTGGGTATAATTTGAATATATTAATAATATAAAAATAAATACACATAATAAATAAATATAAGTAAGTCTTAGGAGGGAATATATTCATGGCTAAAATAATAAATACATCTCAATTTAGAGGAAGCGTTGAAGAAAATCAAGGAGTAGTTGTAGTAGATTTCTTTGCAACTTGGTGTGGACCTTGTAAAATGTTAGCACCTGTATTTGAGCAAGCAGGAGAAGAGATGAAAAATGATGCAACTTTTTTAAAAGTTGATATAGATCAAAGCTTAGAAATAGCACAACAATTTAGAATATCTACTGTACCTACAATGATGATATTTAAAAATGGAAAACCAGTAGAAACTTTAGTTGGATTTATGCCAAAGGAAAGAATAGTTCAAAAAGTTAAATCACATTTATAAAAATTAAGGTGGTATAAAAATGAGATATGACATAGCTATAGTAGGTAGTGGGCCTGCAGGTCTTTCAGCTGCTATAAATGCTAAAATAAGAAATAAAAATATTATAGTATTTGGAACTGAAAGCTTAAGTAACAAATTAGTAAAAGCACCATCAATAGATAATTATTTAGGATTTCATGAAATAAGTGGTGATGATTTAAGACAAAAATTTCAAGATCATTTAGAAAAAATGGAAATTGAAATAACATATAAAAAAATAAATAATATATATGCTATGGGTGATTATTTTGCACTAATGTCAGGTGATGATATGTATGAGGCTACTACAGTTATATTAGCTACAGGTGTGGAATATGGAAAGCCTATAAAAGGTGAAGAAGAGTTTTTAGGTAAAGGTGTTGGATATTGTGCAACTTGTGATGCTCCTTTATATAAAGACAAAAAAGTTGCTATAATAGGATATAATAAAGAATCTAAAGAAGAAGCAAACTTTTTAAATGAGATAGCATCTAAAACATATTTTATACCTATGTATAAAAATGACTCTTTAAATAGAGAATTTAATGAGTTAGATAGTAGTATAGAAATAATAAATGATAGACCGGTACAAATAAAAGGAGAAAATCTAGTAAATAAAGTTTCTTTTAAAGGTAAAGAAATAGATGTAGATGGTGTATTTGTAATAAAAGACAGTTCATCTCCTAAATCATTAGTACCAGGAATTGAAACTGAAGGACCTCATATAAAAGTAGATATAAATATGCAAACTAGTATTAATGGATGTTTTGCAGCTGGAGATTGTGCAGGTAAACCATATTCGTATATAAAATCTGCAGGTCAAGGTCAAATCGCTGCTATAAATGCAGTTTCATATTTAGATAAGTTAAGAATTGAACAAAAAAATAAAAATAAATAAATGAAAAAATAAACTCTAGGATTCCTAGGGTTTATTTTTTCATTTATAAAAGATAGATTAATGATTTTATTAGTAAAGTAAATTTTTTATAAAATTTTAATTTATAAAATAATTTAAATAATATTGAATTTAGAAATTTGCAAGTTATGGAAAAGAAATTGCAAACAAAGAGTTGTAATTTAAATAAATAATCGCTATAATTAATATAAATGAATAATTGTATATAAAGTATTCATTATTAAAATTTTTATAAATTATATAGATATTAAAATTTAAGGAGGGAATTAGATGGAAACAATACTTAAATTGATAGACAGTACAAATACATTTTTATGGTCTTATATATTAATAGTAATGTTAATAACATTAGGACTTTATTTTACTTTTAAGACTAAATTTGTTCAATTTAGATATTTTGGAGAAATGTTTAGATTATTAGGTGATGGGGCATCTAAAGATGCTAAAAAAGAAGGTAAAGTATCTTCATTTCAAGCATTTTGTATAAGTACAGCATCAAGAGTTGGAACAGGAAATATAGCAGGAATAGCAATAGCAATTATAGCTGGTGGTCCTGGTGCTATATTTTGGATGTGGCTTATAGCTTTAATTGGTTCAGCATCAAGTTTTGTTGAAAGTACATTAGCTCAGATATATAAAGTAAAGGATGGAGACTCATTTAGAGGTGGTCCAGCTTATTATATAGAACAAGGATTAAATAAAAAATGGTTAGGTGCAACTTTTGCCATATTAATAACTATATCATTTGGATTTGTATTTAATGCAGTTCAAGCAAATACTGTAGCTACAGCATTTAGCAGTGCATTTGGTTTAGATAAGATGGTTATAGGTATAATACTTTCTGTTTTAACAGCAGGTGTTATATTTGGAGGAGTTCATAGAGTTGCTAAAGTTTCTGAAATAATAGTTCCTATATTTGCAGGACTTTATATATTAGTATCATTATTTATAGTAGCTACTAATTTAAATTATCTTCCAGGAGTATTTAAATTAATATTTGAAAGTGCTTTTGGTATGAGAGAAATAGCTATGGGTACTATGGGTGGTATGATGTTAACTGGTATAAAAAGAGGATTATTCTCTAATGAAGCAGGTATGGGGTCTGCACCTAATGCAGCAGCTACAGCTGATGTAAGTCATCCAGTACAACAAGGTTTAATACAAACATTAGGTGTATTTACAGATACAATAGTTATATGTAGCTGTACAGCATTTATAATACTTTTATATCCAACATATGCAGAAACTGGATTAACAGGTATAGAACTTACACAAGCAGCATTATCATCACATATAGGGCCTATAGGTAATATATTTATAGCAGTTTGTATATTCTTATTTGCATTTAGTTCTATAGTAGGTAACTATTATTATGGTCAATCTAATATGGAATTTATAAACTTAAGTAAAACTGGATTAAATATATTTAGAGTTATTGTTGTAGGTATGGTTTTATTTGGATCACTTACAAAAGTGCAAGTAGTTTGGGATTTAGCAGATTTATTTATGGGGCTTATGGCTGTTATAAATTTAGTGGCTATAACATTATTAGGTAAATATGCATTTTTAGCACTAGATGATTATACTAAGCAAAAAAAGGCAGGAATTAAAAATCCAGTATTTTGTGCATCTAATATAAAAGGATTAGAAAATGTAGAGTGTTGGAATGATAATAAATTTTCAAAAGAAATAATATAATATATAAGTGTCTCTTAATTATAAGAGGCACTTATTATTTTACGTTTAAAGAAATTATATTACTTCAATACTTGTAGAGAATTTTGAAAATATAGTTTTAGCATCATATTGATTTTAAGTGTAAAATAATATTTTGAGCAACAGACGAAGCCGTTGGCTGCATGAATGAAGTGAATTTTTTATGTTTAATCATAAATATAGAAATATTTATGATGTGTAGATTGTATAAAGCATTTACGTATAATATATATAATGTTAAAATATAATTAAGATGTATTTATTTGGGGGTAAGTTTATGAATTTGCTTAAACAAAAGTCTTGGGCTATAGTAATCATAGATGAAAATGAAGATTCCAAAGAAATTAAAATTATGAATTTATTAAAAGAAAAAAAATATAATGTAGTTGGTATTAATTTGAATAATTATAAATCAGAGAAATTTGACATTTATGATAGTTTAAAAGATGTAGAACATAATATAGATATAGTTGCTATTTTTAATGAATCAATACATAATTACTATATAATAGATGAAATGGAACTATTAGATATAAAAAATATTTATTTTGAAAAAGATTGTGATACAGAATATATATTAAAAAAAGCTAAAGATGCTAAGTTGAATATAATTAAGCATGTAGATTTATATAAAGAACTTAAATTTAAATAATTTTAAAAAAGGTATGAAAATTAAAATAAATTTTTATACCTTTTTTGATGTGTAGTATTTATTATATAATAGTAATTAAATATAAGGTGTGAAATTATTTAATATAAATTTAAAATAATAAAAATTATAAAGAATTTAATAAAAAATGAAGGAGAGTAAAGTAATAGTATATAATTATTAATATAGTCAAAAAAACTTATAAATAGTCGTTTTAAGAAAGTTAAGTTAAAATAAAAATAGTTGTACTTAATAATAAAAGATAAAGACGCTAAATTTAAAATAGGTTAAATTCAAAAATGAGTAAGTGTACAACAAATTCAAAATAATACAATTTGTTAGATTAAGTAGGTGACATAATGTTAGATAAATATGGTAGAAATATAGATTATGCTAGAATATCTCTTACAGATAAGTGTAATTTAAGGTGCGTTTATTGTATGCCAGAAGATAAAGTATATGAAAATAATTTAATAAATAATAATTTATCATTTAATGATTATAAATTTATAATAAATGCCTTAGCACAAGTAGGTATAAGTAAAATTAAGTTTACAGGTGGAGAGCCCTTATTATATCCACATCTTATAGATTTAATAAAATATACATATAATGAATGTAATATAGAAGATATATCAATAAGTACTAATGGTATAGGACTTAATGAGATTGCCTATGAATTAAAAAAAAGTGGTTTGAAATCTGTTAATATTAGTTTAGACTCCCTTAAATCATATAAATATAAAAGTATAACGAGAAATGGAAATTTAACAGATGTATTAAAGTCTATAAATAGATGCTTAGAATTAGGAATAAAAGTAAAAATAAACTGTGTTGTTATAAAAGGATTTAATGATGATGAAATTTATGATTTTATAGATATGGCAAATTATTATCCTGTAGATGTTAGATTTATAGAACTTATGCCTATTGGAGAAGGGAAACACTTTTTTGAAAATGGATATTTTAATATAACTAAGTTTATAAATGAAGCTGATGGGTTATATAAAATTGAAGATGAAAAACAATCTAGTGCTAAGTTATATCAAGCTAAATATGCAAAGGGAAGAGTTGGAATTATAAGTCCTATTAGTTGTTCGTTTTGTGATAGTTGTAACAAAATTAGGATTACATCAGATGGCAAGATAAAATCATGCCTTCATTCAAATGAAGAAATAGATATAGCATATTATCTTAATAAGCCTATGATTTTTAAAGAAATATTAAAGGAAGCAATAAGTAACAAACCTAAAAATCATAATTTATTAGAAACAAACTCTAGTGATACTAATAGAGATATGTATGAAATAGGTGGATAAGAGATTTATGATAAATTATGAAATATAAAAAGTGTCTTATGATAAGATGTATTATAAGACACTTTTTACACATAAAAATATTATATTTAGATAAATAAATACTAATTAAATTTTATAAATTTAATAAAGAGTTAATTGTTTTCATTAAACTTATTTATAGACTCTATCATTTCTTTTCTTATAGATTCTCCAAGGATTATAGTTTTAAGTTTTGGATTTTCTATATGTTCATATATAGGTGGTAAAAATTCAACTTCAACATCTTTTGAGTTTATCTTGCCTATAGGTTGATAACCTTCATAAGTATTTTTAGAATTTTTTATAACAAAAGGAATTATAGGACATTTTGCTTTATATGCAATTTTTAAAGCACCACTTCTAAATTCAGATATAATTGCATCTGCATCTTTTACCCAAGTTAAATCTCCTTCAGGAAAAACTGCCATACTTTGACCGTTTAATATATTATTAGCTGCTTCATTTATACTTTTTATACCTTCTCTATTATCTTTTCTATTTATATAAACACATTTTGTAAGTTTTGCCCAACTACTAACTATTGGCATTGATCTCCAAACTGGCTCATCAGCAATGACACATCCAATAGGTCTATTTACACTTGCAAATAGTATAAAGCTATCTAGCATACTAGAATGATTGCAAACAAATAAGACTGGTTTGTCAGGTATATTTTCAGTTCCTTTTATAGTAAGGTTTATATTAACTAAATCTAAAGAATTTTTAGCTTGTTTATGTAAAAAATTATAGATTTCTGTATTAGTAAACTTATCTGGATTTTTTTTTATTTTATAAAGTTTAGGTATAGAAGAAGAAAAACCAAATATTTGATAAGTTGCAAATTTAAAATAATTAAACATTTTTATATCTCCTTATATAGATATTTAATGATTTATTCTAACACAAAACGATTATATTGACAAATAATCTATATCTAAGAATTATTGTGAATATAATATATATCTTCATGAATATAATTTACCTATATAGACTAGTTTATACTAAATTTGGGGGGAATTTAATGAGAGTATCAGATGAAAGGTTATTAAGGATAAGGATTTTATCTCATAGTGGAGATAAAATACATATAAAATTACCAATTGAGTTTGTAAAAAAAATGATTAAAAATAATACATTTGATTTTTTCTATGGAGTAAATGACATACTAGATAGTAATAAGCTTTTAGATGTATTAGTTAATGCTTTTGATTATAATTTAAATGGTGAAGTTGCTCATATGGAAAGAAAAAATGGAGATATAATAAAGATGATAATTGATTAAATAGCACTGGTAGTTAGTGCTATTTTTTTGATTACTTAAATTATATCACTTTAATAGTTGTTGATAAATATAGTTACATTAGTTTATATAAAATTATTAGACTTAAGGATAAACATTTTAAGAAATGAAATTGAACTGTTTATAATATGAAGAAATTAGAATATACATATCTTAAATTAAAAAAAAATTAAAAAAGAGTAATTTATTTTATAAAAAAGTATATATAAATTATAAATTTAACAATAAAAAGATTATATTAAAATATAAAAATGTCAAAAAATGCATAAAAATAAAAAAATGTGTTGCACTATAAAAATAAATGTGATACTCTAAATAAAGTAATAAAATGTTAATTAAATATATTATTGAAAATTAATTTTAAGATTAGATTTTTAGTAAATTAAAATTAGATAAATAAAAGAATTATGATATAAATATAAAAAAGAGTTACATAAGGAGATTATTATGAAAAATATATGTGTTATAGGTAGTTTAAATATGGACTTAGTAGTTAACGTAGATAAAATGCCAAAACCAGGTCAAACAATAATAGGAAGCAACTTTAAAGAAGTACCAGGAGGAAAAGGTGCTAATCAAGCAGTTGCTATGGCAAGATTAAATGGAAATGTATCTATGATAGGTAAAGTTGGAGAAGACGGATTTGGACAAACTTTAATAAACTCATTAAAAAATGATAAAGTAGATACTACTTACATAAAAACTACAAAAGGAGCAACTGGTGTAGCACTTATAACAGTAGATAATAATGCACAAAATTCCATAGTAGTTTCTCCAGGAGCTAACTTTGAAGTTAAAGAAGAAGATATAGATAATAATATAGAAGCAATAAAAAATAGTGACATAGTAGTACTTCAACTTGAAACACCACTTAACACTATAAAGTATGCACTAAAAAAGTCTAAAGAGTTAAATAAGTATACTATATTAAATCCAGCACCGGCTGTTAAGTTAGATGATGAGATAATAAAAAATGTAGACTTACTAACTCCTAACGAAACAGAACTTGAAATAATAAGTGGAGTAAATATAGAAACTGAAGAAGATATACAAAAAGCTGCACAAATAATGATAGAAAAAGGTGTTAAAGAGCTTATAGTAACATTAGGTTCTAAAGGAAGCTTATATATAAATAAAGAAAAATCAATATTTAAAAAAGCATATAAAGTAGAAGCAGTAGATACAACTGCAGCAGGAGATAGTTATACTGCAGCGTTAGCAGTAGCATTATCAAAAGACCAAAGTATAGAGGAAGCGATGGACTTTGCATCAAAGGTAGGAGCCCTTTCTGTTTTAAAAGAAGGTGCACAAAGTTCACTGCCAACATTAGAAGATGTTGAAAATTTCAGGGGGTAGATATAATGAAAAAGACTAAAATGATAAATAGTGAATTATCATATACAATATCTAAAATGGGACACACTGATAGCTTAACTATAGGAGACTGTGGACTACCTATACCAGATGAAGTTAAGAGAATAGATTTAGCATTAACTCACAATGTTCCAACATTTATACAAACATTAGATGTGGTACTTGAAGAATTATGTGTAGAAGAGGTAGTAATTGCCGAGGAAATAGAAGATAAAAATATAAAAGTATATGAAGAAATATTAAAGAGATTTAAAGATATAAAGATAACAAAAGTTTCTCATGAAGAATTTAAGAAATTAACTAAGGACAGTAAAGCTGTAGTAAGAACTGGGGAATGCAGCCCTTATGCAAATATAATATTAAAATCAGGAGTTGTATTTTAATGAAGACACCAATCCTAAAAATGACAAATATAGTAAAAGAATTTCCAGGCGTTAAAGCTTTAGATGGAGTTAATTTAGAACTTTACGAAGGAAAAGTTATGGCTCTTATGGGAGAAAATGGAGCTGGAAAATCTACACTTATGAAAATATTAAGTGGAGTATATAAAAAAGACGGTGGACAAATCTTTTATAACGGAGTTGAAGAAGATATAAAAGGTCCAAAGGATGCCACTAAAAAAGGTATAGCTATAATTCATCAAGAGTTAAATTTAATTAAAGACTTAAGTATAGGAGAAAATATATTCTTAGGTCGTGAGTTTAAAAAAGGTTTTAGAGTAGATTTTAATAAACTTCATGAAGAAGGAGATAAATTACTTAAAAAATTAAATGTAAAAAAAAGTTCAAGAGAATTGGTTGAGAACCTAAGCTTAGGTGAACAACAAATGGTAGAAATAGCAAAAGCATTATCTTTAGATGCTAAAATAATAATAATGGATGAGCCAACAGATGCTCTTACAGAAACAGAAACTCAAAGTTTATTCAAAGTTATAGAAGAGTTAAAGTCAGAAGGTAAAGCTATAGTATATACATCACATAGATTAAAGGAAATATTTGAAGTATGTGATTATATAACTGTTCTTAGAGATGGAAAATATGTAGGAAGTGAAGATTTATCTAACTTAGATGAAGATAAAATGATAGAAATGATGGTAGGTAGAAAGCTTACAGATCAATTCCCAAGAGTTGAAATAAAACCTGGAAAAACTATATTAAAAGTTGAAAACTTAAATAATGAATATGTAAGTAATATAAACTTTGAGGTTAGAGCTGGAGAAGTAGTTGGTATAGCAGGTCTTATGGGAGCAGGAAGAAGTGAACTTGCAAAAACTATATACGGTCATTTTAAAAAGCAAAGTGGTAAAATAATACTTAATGGAAAAGAATTAAACCACAAAAGTGCACAAGAAGGATTGTTAAATAGAATAGCTTATGTTAGTGAAGATAGAAAAGGTGATGGATTATTAGTTGATTTATCAGTAAGAGAAAATATGACTTTATCATCATTAAATAAAATAAGCAAAAAATTTATAATTGACAAAAAATATGAAAATGAGAGAGTTGATTCTTACATAGAAAGAATAAATATAAAAACACCAAGCAAAGAACAATTAATAAGAAACTTAAGTGGTGGTAATCAACAAAAGGTTGCAATAGCAAAAGCTTTAATGACACATCCTGAAGTATTAATACTTGATGAACCTACTAGAGGGGTTGACGTTGGTGCTAAAAAAGAAATATATGATTTAATAAATGATTTTAAATCTCAAGGTAAAGCAGTAATAATGATATCTTCTGAAATGCCGGAAATATTAGGTTTAAGTGATAGAATATTAGTACTTAGCCAAGGAAGAATAACTAAAGAATTTGATATAAAAGACGCAAGCCAAGAAGCCATATTAAAATGTGCAGTAGAAACTAAGGAGGCCGTGTAGCATGACATCGCAAGTTATGAAACAAACACAAAATAAAAAAATAGATAAAAAAGAAATGTTAGATAAATATAAAAGTTTAATAGGACTGGCATTATTAGTAGTTGTTGTATCAATATTAAGTCCATCATTTTTAACTACTAAAAATATATTTAACGTATTAAGACAAACATCAGTAAATGCCATAATAGCAGCTGGTATGACATTTGTAATATTAACAGGTGGAATAGATTTATCAGTAGGTTCAATACTTGCAATAAGTGGAGCGGTTTGTGCAAGTATGTTAGTATCAGGAACTAATATATTAGTAGCTGTATTAGTAGCTTTAGTAATAGGTGCAGTAGTAGGATTTTTAAATGGAGTTATTATATCAAAAGGTAAACTTCAACCATTTATAGCTACACTTGCAACAATGACTGTATTTAGAGGTTTAACTTTAGTGTTTACAGATGGTAAGCCAATAACACTTGGAAGTTCAGAATTAGCAGTAGCATTTGGAAATATAGGTGGAGGAACAATATTTTCAATACCAACACCAGCATTAATAATGATAGCAGTATTTTTAATTTGTTCATATGTACTTAATAATACTACAATGGGTAGACACACTTATGCATTAGGATCAAATGAAGATGCAGCTAAATTATCAGGACTTAATACTGATAAAATAAAAATAGCAGTATACAC
>DHKFR23503__coassemble_689_pt1 | contig 54587 bp, 58 predicted proteins | sample DHKFR23503__metabat2_high_PE_003 | metagenome-assembled genome bin DHKFR23503
TAAATTCTTTAACTATATGACCTAGTGTGTTTACACCTTCATCTCCAAATGATTTAGCATCAGGTAATGCACCTACACCAACACTATCAATTACTATCCATATAATTCTATTCATTTTTTCCTCCTTAGCTATTTATTTTCTAGGATGTTTTTCTTTTATTTCTCTTCTTATATTTTTATTTATATAATTTAAATATACTTGCAAACTTGATAAATTGGAATTTCCTAATATTTTACTAACTACAGCTATGTTCGCTCCTTCATTTAATAAATGAATAGCAAATGAATGTCGAAGTATACTAGGGTTAATATTTTTATTTATGTTAGCAATGCTTGCATATTTTTTTATAAGCTTCCAAAGACCTTGTCTTGTAAACCTTTGCCCTAATGAATTTACAAATAAAGCATTTTCTGTTTCTTTAGTTATTTTAGGCCTTGCTTCTTTTATATATTTTTCTAAGTACATCTTAGTTATATCTGAAAGTGGTATAATTCTTTTATTTTTAGAAATATTACAGTATATATAATCCAGTTCTAAATCTACATTATCAATATCCATATCAACTAATTCTGAAACTTTTATTCCCGTTCCATATAAAACTTCAAATATAGCTTTATCTCTTATTAATTTAGGTGTATCTAGTTTTGGGAAATTTAATAATGCTTCTATTTCTTTTTCTGTTAATATATCTACTTCCTGCTTTTCTACTTTAGGCTTTTTTATAGTCTTTGCTGGATTATTATCTGTTATATGATTTAAAAATAAGTAATCATGAAAAGATTTAATCGAAGATATCATTCTTGATACTGTTGCTACAGATATATTCTCCTTTTCTAGATTTATTATGTAACCTATTATATCATTTTCTACTACATCACTTAATTCTAAATTTATGGATTTTAAATAATCAATATACTTTTTTATATCAGTATAGTAAGATAATACTGTGTTATCTGATAATTTCTTTTTATCTTTTATATAGTTTGTATATTCCTTTATAACTTCCATAGTAAACTCCTTTATCTGACTAGGAACTTAATAATACTAATAATTAAAGCATTTAATAAAACTTGTAAACTAATAGTTATAACTAGTACAATTATTGAATTTAATAAATATCTCGAAAATAGAAAAATAATTTTGTTTATATTTCTATTCTTATTAAACTCTAATATTATTTCTTTTATATAATTAATTGAAATTAAAATAAGTATAATAGCACCTAATATAATAATTAAGTTTTTAGATATAGTTATAAAAATAAATTTTATACTTTTTAATTTCATAGCTAATATTACACTATTTATAGTGTAACCCATAGATATCCCTTTTACTATAAATAATATCAATGCTATCGGAAATGTTACTATCAATAAAGTTGATATAGAAATAGACATTAAAAAGTATATATCAGACTTTAAATTTGCTAATACTATATTTTTTATTGATATTTTAGAATTATAATACTCTACAATAGGATTAATACTATTTACTATATTACCTTGATAATCTGGCCACATTTTATTTAAATATGTACCAATTACTACTGCTGTTAAATATATAACTCCAATAATTATTATTTGTTTATTTATTTCTCTAAAATAATTTTTTCTATATGTTCTTCTCAAATTCATAACCTCCTCTTATATCTTACAAAATAGTATGTACAAAAAGAGGAGGTTATTCCTTTTATATTAATTCTTTAGCTAATAAAATTCCTATTGCTGTCTTTGCATCTTCTATTTCATTTTTTATTATCATATTTCGAGCTTCATTTATATCAATTTCATATTTTTCTATAATTTCATCTTCATCAAATTTATGCTCACCTTTAGTAAGACCCGTAGCTAAAAATATGTATATTTTTTGATTTGAAAATCCTGATGATGTAAAGAACTTATGTATTAATTTAATATTTTTAGCACTATATCCTGTTTCTTCTTTCAATTCTCTTATAGCACATTCCTTTGGTGTTTCTCCAATTTCGAGTTTTCCTGCTGGTATCTCCCATATAACTTGTTCTATTGGTTTTCTAAATTGTTTTATAAGAACAACTTTATCATCATCAGTTAGTGCAACTATTGCTACAGCTCCTTGATGCTCTACTATCTCCCTTTTTTGATACCCTTTATTTTCTATTTCTACAGTATCAACTTTCAAACTTATTACTTTTCCCGTATATATCCTATCACTACTTATGGTTTTCTCTTTTGCTATCATTACAAACCTCCGTTAGATAATAAGCTGCTGTACTTGCAGCTTCAAAAAATTCTTTATCTTGATCAAAATTTCTACCCATACTTCTTACCTTAAGTCCAAAGTACTCTAAATCAGATTTAGAATTTTCATTTTTGATATATACTATATTATGTTTTAAGTCTAATTTATTATTCTTTAGCTGTTCTTTTATATAATTTAACTGTTTATCATTATAAATGCATATAGGTAAATTTACACTTACATTTACTATTTCTTTAAGTACAGTTATACTATGGTGAGATATTCCCTTATGTCTATCTCTTTGATCTGCAAAACTTATTCTTGGTATAGATATAGGCATACCACCTAACTTTTTAACTGCATCAAGTATAGGTCCTTGCTCTATACCTGTAAATCCATATTTAGTTCCTGTACCAGCAATTCCAGGCCCCATACTTACAAAGACAACATCTGCATTTAAAACTTCTTTTGCCGTTATTAAGGCTGTATATATATTGATACATTCATACTCTCCACCAAATGCACTACCTATAGTTATAGTATTGTCTATTAATCCTTTTTTCTTTAGTGTATCTACATTTTTACTTAAATATATTGGAAGTGCTGCTCCATCTGTCATTATATATACCAATTTTTTCTTTGGATTTAGTCTTTTATATGATGCTACGAAAGGAGTTAACATACTATGTAAACTTCCAACTACAACTGGCATATTATTAAGACTTGAAAATTCTTCTATATTTTTATGATAGGGACTTTCTTGCTCTTCTACTGAATCTACCTTTACTTGAAGAGGCGTATATCTTAACTTCATGATATGCCCTCCTTTAGTAAAATTCGACTCTAAATTGTTTAAATTGGCTATAACAAAATGATATCCACCTGTACCTAAACTTAATTCTACGGCCGTTGTGTTCAGAAGCACTTCATCTCCTACATTTATATTTCCTGTAATCTTAGGATAGTTATAGGCCCTTTGTATTTCTCCATTTATTTTTACTCTTATATCATCTAATCCTTCATTTTGGTCTACTATAGATTCAACTACTCCTATCTTTTTACTTATCATAAGATTACCTTCCTAACTTATCTATGAAATTTAAAAACTTATTGTTCTCTATTATCTTAGTTAATGAATATTTTTCTGTAACAATATGTATAAACATTAAAAATGCTAACCATATTAATCTAACTTTTAATGAATATCCCATTACAAATAATATACCAATTGATATTCCTAAAACATTAGAACCTGTATCTCCCATCATTGCTTTTGCTTTTAAATCTTGTTTAAAATACGCAACCACATTTGGAAGAATTAATAATAAAAGATTTTTTGTATACTCACCTAATGTAAATAATAATGCTGTTGATATTAATAAATATCCTTTTATAGCTCTGCCTGGTCTTAAATCTAATAAATTCATTAGATTTGTAGATAAAGCTATTATTAATGTATTTATAATTATATCATAAATATTTTTAGATATAGATATTGATATTACAATACCTATAAAACCTCCGAATAATGCTTTAAATCCACCTGTTGTTAACTTACCATTTAATAAGCTTTTAAAATGTCCTTTTAATCCACTTACATCTCTATTTCCTATAATATCATCTAATATTCCTGCAAAAAACATAGATACTAATCCAAATAAAAATATAAATATATATAATATATCTTTAAAATTATTTGTAAAATAAGCTAATATTATAGAATTTATAATCAGCATAGGAAGAAATACTATTCCCATACTAACTGGTATCATATCTTTTTTATAATTAGGTCTTAATACATTACTATCAATAAGCAAATTTTTAAATAGAGGTATTAAAGCATAAGTACCAAGTAACCCAGTTAAAATTAAAATGGCATAAAGTATATATTTATTCATCTAATACTACCTCCATTCTTTTTTCTTTATTCTTAGAACTTTCTTTATATGATAAAATTGCTTCCCTCTATGTATAAACCCTTTTAAATTTCTACCTGTTTCGCTATGAGTCATATTAACTAAAACTTCTTTTATAGTGTATCCATATTTTAAAATATCTATAGTCATACCCACTTCTACACCATAACCATATGGTATTTCTTTAAACTGTTCTAATACTTCTTTTTTAAATATTCTTTGTCCTGATAAAGTAGCATCTAACTCTTTACCTGTCATTTCAAATACAGATTCCTTTGCTAATCTTTTTACAAATCCTAAGCCACCTTTTTTTGTAGCTGGTGGAAATTTAGCTATTATAACATCTGCTTCATTATTTAATATAGGCATTATAAGCTTTTTAACCTCACTAGATGTAGATCCTAAATCTCCATCTAAAAAACCTATAATTGTTGCATTTTTCATTGCCTCTTTTAATCCATAATTAAGGGCATATCCTTTACCTCTATTTTTATCTAAAGTGAAAACTTTTATTTTTTCACTTTCAACTGACTTTGCAATTTCTGTTGTTTTATCACTTGATCCATCATCTATAACTAATACTTCATTTATCTCATTAATATCTTTTATATTTTCTAAAGTATCTTTAATTTTATCTTCTTCGTTATAAGCTGGTATTATTATACTTATATAATGGTTCATACTTATCTCTCCTTTTTATTTTTTATATGGTATTATACTATCTGAACCTTCTAGATTTCCAAATTTACCTGCTATATTACTATCTTGAAGTACCATAACTAACGATAATTTACCTAAACCTTCATCTATATTATCTATAGTTGTAACTTTATCATTAGAATATAAATCTACATATGAGAATTTAGTATTACTCTGTTGAACACCTACTATATTTTTATCTTTATCCTTTAAAGTTTCTATTAATACTTTATCTATATTTTCATATTGGTCTTTACCTGACTTACCATTGTTTCCACCTGCCATTACTACAGAGTCATAACTTTGGTAATTTTCATTTAATGCATTTATCTTTATCATATTTGCATCTTCAAGTTCCCTTAACTTTGTTGTAGCATTATTTTCACTTAAAATTTTCTCAATGTATACCATAACATCTTTTGTACTTTTCATTTCTAAATTTAATTTAGTTGATAATTCTTCTATCTTTTGTTCATTAAATATATTATTATTTATCACTATATCAAAAGATACATTTCCATTAGCTTTAGTTATTATATCTTTTATTTCTGAAGTATAATCATTGTCTTGATTAGTAGATATTATCCCTATATTTTTATCTATTAGTTTATCTGCTACTAAACTATCTACATTATCATTTATAAATGCTATAGCTTTATCATAGTCTTCATTTAAATCAGCTAAGCTTTTTTCTAAATTATCATTTGTTACTTTTAAACTATCAAATTTGCTATCTAAATCACTTATAACACTTGCTTGTTGTTTACTAAGCTCTTGATCATAGTTTAGATTATATCCTACTAATATACCAATTCCTAAAGATATAAATATAGCTCCTATACTAACAATATAATATTTCATATTTATATGCATATTAATCCTCCTAAATTACAACTGTAGTAATAACTTTAACTTTAATTGCATCAGATGCATAAATTGTTTTACACTTGGTGTAAAAGATGCAATTATAAGTATTGGAAATAACGCTGTTGCTATTAACGCCCAGATATATTTCATTTTTAATTTACTTCTATATAATAAGTTAACACCTTTTGCGTCTATTAACTTAGCACCAATTTTTAATCTTACTAAAAATGTACTTGCCATACCTTTTCTGCCTTTTTCTAAGAAATCAATCATATTTGAATGAGTTCCTAAAGCAACTATTAGTTCTGCTTTATACTCATAAGCAATAAGCATAGCTATATCTTCACTTGTTCCTGGTGCAGGAAAGACTATAGCATCTAACCCTAAATCATTTACTCTTTTTAGTCCTGGTGCTCTTCCATCTGTATATGCATGTACTATTATTTCTTTAGCCTTTATTAATGCTTCATCACTTACACTGTCCATATCACCAACTATAACATCTGGAGTATAGCCAAATTCAAGTAATGCATCTGCACCACCATCAACACCAACTAAAATTGGTTTCATTTCTTCTATATATGAGATTATTGTACTTAAATCTTGTTTATAATCTTGCCCTCTTACAACTATTAATACATGTTTATTGGCATAGTTTGTTTTAACATGTGGAATTTCAACTTCTCCTAATATAAATCCTTTTTCTTTCTTAGCATAATCTATAGTATTATCTATAAATCTATCTAATTCTACTGATAAATTCTCATATGCTTTTTTTAATTTTTCTGAAACTTCTTGTTGGCCTAATACTTCACCATTTCCTAAAAATTCTCCGTCTCTATATATATTTCCATCTATAACTTCTATTATTTGGCCCTCAGCTAAATTATGAAATAACTCTTCTCCTACATTATCTATTATTAATATGTTATTTTCAGTTAATATACCTGGTCCTTTATTCGGATATCTTCCACTTATAGACTCTGCTGCATTGATTACAAGTTTAATCTTACCTTCTACTAAAGAGTTTGCAGCAACTTCATCAATATCTACATGATTTATAACTGCTATTTCTCCACCTGTAAGCCTTTTAGCAAGCCTTTTAGTTTTTCTATCCACCTTTATAGGTGCTTGGACTTTCATATTGTAAACCTCCGACATCTTTTTTAAAATCACATTCAATTATAGCACTATTTAACAATAAAAGAAATATTTTAAGTTTTTATAAATTTATCTATATATTCCATCTAATCTATATTAATATCATAAATCACTTATAACTTCAATAAATTTATTAGAATATCCTTTTTATTAAGTGAAGGATTTTTTATAACTTCATCTAATAAAAAACTTAATTTTTCACCTATTTCTTTACCTTTATATCCTAAATCTTTAATTATTTTACCATCTATATCTAAATCTATTATTTTGTAACATTCTTTACTACTTTCTATTTCATTTAATTTATTAATACATTGTTTTAAAAATTCAATCTTATTTTTATTATTTAAAAATTCATTATATATTAATTTTAATTTAAAAACTTTATTTAATTTTTCATATCCAATATTATTTAAATATTTTTTTAAAATTATATTATCTATTTTTTCAATATCTTTTATCATATATTCAATAATATCATTACAATAACTTATTACTTTATTAGGGTATCTTAGATTATTTATAATATTTAATTTTTTTATGTTTTCGCAATAATATTTATATTTTTCATCTTTGTTAATACATTTTAATATTTCATTTGAAACCAAGTAATCTAACATTATTAATCTATCTAATAAATCATTGTCACAATTTTTTAACATACTTATATTTTTCTCTAGTGTTTTGTAGTGATATTCATTTAAATTACAATACATTCCTAAATTTTTAAATATATTAGTCTTATATAGTAAAATTATATTTTGAGGATTATCACTTATCAAGGTTTTTGTAATTTCATCATTAATTCTTTCTATACTTATATTTTTTATTATATATGAATTTTTATATATACTATTTAACGTATTTTCATCTATAGTAAAATTTAGCTTACTACTAAATCTAATGGCTCTTATCATCCTAAGTGCATCTTCTTTAAATCTTTCATCTGCATTTCCTACAGTTTTTATTATTCTTTTTTGCAAATCTTCTAATCCATTAAATTTATCTACTATTCCAAGGCGTTCATTATATGCTATTGCATTTACTGTAAAATCTCTTCTTCTAAGATCTTCTTCTATATTTGATGTAAATTCTACAAATTTAGGTCTTCTATTGTTTTCATATTCTCCTTCTATTCTATATGTAGTTATTTCATATATATTATTATTTAGAATAATAGATACTGTTCCATGCTTTATTCCAGTATCTATTATTTTATAATCTTTAAATATATTCATTATTTCTTTCGGCTTTGCATTAGTTGTAATATCATAATCACTAGGAATTAAATTAAGTATACTATCTCTAACACATCCACCTACCATAAATGCTTCATACCCATTTTGATATATCATATCAATTAAAAACTTTACTTCTTTAGGTATAAATATTTCCATTAAATAACCTCCTTAATACGATATTATATATTAAGTTTTCCTATAACATATTATCTTATAATAAAATACAAAAAAATAAGCCTTCTTATCTCAGAAGGCTTTGTTTAATAATTTATTTAACCATGCTATGTTCTAATCTTAATTTATCCGCAATCATAGCTATAAATTCAGAGTTTGTTGGTTTTCCTTTAGTATTATGAACCGTATATCCAAATAATTGGTTTATAGTATCAACTTTACCTCTACTCCATGCAACTTCTATTGCATGTCTTATAGCTCTTTCAACTCTACTTGGAGTAGTGTTAAACTTTTTAGCTATACTCGGGTATAATTCTTTAGTAACAGCTCCTAAAAGTTCTACATTTTCTATAACCATTTTTATAGCTTCTCTTAAATATAAATATCCTTTTATATGTGCTGGAACCCCTATTTCATGTATTATATTTGTTATTTCAGTTTCTATGTTACCTACATTTCTTACAAAATCAGTTCTAGTCATTTGTATATCTGCATGTGTTCTTGGCTTAGCTTCAATATGATTTGTCTTATTCGATACTAATTCTCTTATTCTATTTATAAATATAACAAAATCAAAAGGCTTAACTATATAATAATCTGCACCTAAATTTATTGCAGATTGAGTTATTTTATCTTGACCAACTGCAGATAAAACTATTATCTTCGGCATCTTAACAAGATTCATAGAATTTAATTTTTCTATTACACCTAATCCATCTAAATGTGGCATTATAACATCTAATACTAGTAAATCTGGTTGAGTCTTTTTAACTAAATCCAAAGCTTCTATTCCATCTTTTGCTATACCTAATATTTCTATGTCACTTTCGTTTGATAAATACTCCTTTAAAACTTGACAAAAGTCCTTATTATCATCTGCTAATACTATTTTAATTTTCTCGTTCACTAAAATTCCCCCTATTTAATAAAACATTTTATTTTTTATATTTAAAAATAATATCAAAAGTTTTTCACTTTAAAGCATATTCGACATACTTAATTTATATTCCTTCAATCTATTGAAAATTTTAATATTTATTATTATTTTTTTAATTCTTATTCTCTAATTTTATCATTTCCTCTATAAAAATACCATATCCTTTTTTAGGATTATCTTTTATTACATGAGTTACAGCTCCAATAAGCTTATTATTTTGTATTATAGGAGCTCCACTCATTCCTTGAATAATTCCGCCCGTATAATTAATTAATCTATCATCTATAACTTCTATTGAAATTTGTATAGTATTTTGTTTATCCGTTGATATACTATTTATATTTATTTCATAGCTCATTATATTTTTAGTTTTATCTTCTAATAAAATATACGCTCGTCCTAATTTAATATCATCTTTATTTCCTATCTCAATTAACTGAATAGATTTCTCCTTTTCTGAGTTAAATACTCCAGTAATCCCAAAATTAGAATTATACTTGAACTGACCAATTGGATTATTTAAATCAAAGTCACTATATAAATATCCATTTTTCTCCTTTATTCCCTTTTCAACATTTAAATTTTTAGGCTTATATATATATCCTTGTTTTATTTTAAGCAACTCATTTGTATCAGAATCAGTTATAGCATGTCCAATCCCTTTAAATACAGATTTTTCTGGATCATAAAATGTAAGTGTACCCATTCCTGATATTTTATCTCTAACCCATAAACCTAACTTCTTATATTCTCTATCAATTTTTAACTTTATATTTTCATTAATGTACTTTTCATCTCGTATTAAACCTACCTTAACTTCATCATCATTTATATTTTCTAATATTTCGAAGATGTCTTTAACATTTTCAATTTTTACACCATTTATATCTACAATATTATCACCTATTTCTATGCCACCTATATATTCTTCACTTTCATCTTCATACCCTATAACTAAAACTCCATCTGTAGTTGCTTTTATACTTACAATTTCTCCTAAAGGATATACATACTTTTTATTCATATTTATAGCTTCTATATCATTGCTTGAATATGTACTTTTATAATAATAGCTTAATAATATGAAAAAACTAATTAAAATTAAGGATATTATAATTTTTTTACCTTTCATATTAACCTCCAACCATTATATGTTATGTATTTATAATTCCATTTTTAATAATTTTATATACAAAAAAGAAGCCCTATAGGCTTCTTTTAGCTAATTCTATTATTTCAGTAGCATGTTCCATTGTTTTCTCTGTGATATTACTTCCAGCTATAAGTCTTGCTATTTCATCTTTTCTTTGATTATTGTCTAACTTTCTTATAGTAGTAAAAGTTCTTTCATTTGATGTACTTTTCTCTATACAATAATGAGTATCTGCTGTAGCAGCAATTTGTGGTAGATGTGTTATACATATAATTTGCTTTTTCTTACCTATATTACTAAGTTTTTCTCCAACTATTTGAGCTGCTATACCACTTATTCCTGTATCTATTTCATCAAATACTAATGTATCTATTTGATCAATATCCGCTAATATAGTCTTAAATGCAAGCATAAATCTAGACATTTCTCCACCTGATGCAACTTTATATATAGGCTTTATATCTTCTCCTAAGTTGAAAGATATCATAAATTCTATATCATCTTGACCTTTTAAATTAAATGTAGTTTCTTCAAAGTTTACTTTAAATACAACATTTTTCATGTTTAAACTCTTTAGTTCTATTAATAAAACTTCCTCTAACCTTAAAGCAACTTCTTTCCTTGCTTTTGTTAGTTCATCTGCTTTACATTTAAGTATTTTTTCAAGTTTTGATATTTCTAACTTTAATTCTTCTACTCTTTCATCTCTATTTAATATTTCTTCTAGTCTAGAATTTATTTTTTCATAGTAATTAAATATATCTTCTATAGAATCTCCATACTTTCTTCTTAAATTATTTATTTCATCTACTCTAGATTCTATTTGCTCTAATTCGTAGGGCTCAAAGTTTATATTTTCTTTATAATTTCTTATTTCTCTAGATATATCTTGAAGCTCATACATAATTCTTTCTATATCTGTATTATAATCACTTAAGGCTTTATCATATTGCGATATTAAGCTAAGTTCTTTAACTGCGTTTCCTATTAGGTCAACAGAGTTTACAGGACCATCATAAAGATTTTGATATGCCAAATTTAAGTTGCTATATATTTTTTCACTATTTCTATATACATCTCTTTGCTTTAATAATTCTTCATATTCATCTTTACTTAAATTTGCAGACTCTATCTCATTTATTTGGAACTTAAGTAAATCTATTTCTCTTTGAATTTGCATATCATCTTTATTTTCAGTCAATACATTTAATGCTTTTTTAACTTCACTATATTCATCGTATATAGATTTATATTCATTTTTATATTTTTCTAACTCAAACTCTCCAAATAAATCTAAAAAATCTAAATGAGTCTCTTTATTAAATAAAGCTTGATTTTGATGTTGTCCATGTATATCTATTAATGTAGATGCTATATCTTTTAATATAGATAATTTAACTGTTCTTCCATTTACTCTAGCAACACTTTTACCATCAGAATATATAACTCTTGTTATCACTAATAAATTATCTTCGTCTAGTTCTAAATCGTGTTCATGTAAAACTTTTTTTAAATTGCTACTTTCTGAATAAAATACAGTCTCTATTACGCCTTTTTCACTACCTTTTCTTAAAAAAGATCTATCATATTTTTCACCTAAGCATAATCCTAATGCGTCTATTATTATAGATTTTCCTGAACCTGTTTCACCTGTTAATATATTTAAATTTTCATCTATACCCAGCCTTAATTCTTCAACTAGAGCACAGTTTTTCATATATAACTCAAGGATCAATTTAAATCCCCCTCTTTTTTATATATTTAATGTTTATTTACTTAAATTATGAGAAGCTTCGACAACTTCTAATATTTTTTTATTGTATTCTTCTCTATCAAATTCAAAAGGTTGATTTGTAATCTTTAAATGTATTAAGTACTCTATATTTCCTTCTGGTCCTTTTATAGGAGAATAGTCTAAATCTAAGATTTCAAATCCATTTTCAGCTGCAAAATCCGATACCATCTGTATAACTTCTATATGAGTTGACTTTTCTCTTACTACACCTTTTTTACCAACTTTTTCTCTACCAGCTTCAAATTGTGGTTTTATAAGTGCTACTACTTCTCCGTTTTCACGAATAAGTTCCTTACATTTAGGAAGTACTAATTTTAATGAAATAAAAGAAACATCTATAGAGGCAAAATCTGCGAACTCTTTTGTATCCTCTATTGTAACATGTCTTATATTAGTTCTTTCCATACAAACAACTCTTTTATCTTGTCTTAGTTTCCAAGCAAGTTGTCCATATCCTACATCTATAGAAAATACTTTTTTAGCTCCATTTTGAAGCATACAATCTGTAAACCCTCCTGTAGATGAGCCTATATCCATACATACCTTATTCTCTAGTGTTAAGTCAAAGTTTTTCATTGCCTTTTCAAGCTTAAGACCTCCTCTACTTACATAAGGTATTGGATCTCCTTTCACTAGTATATCTGCATCTTCATCAACATCTACACCAGCCTTATCACATCTTTGATTATTTACAAATACAACACCCGCCATTATAGCCTTCTTAGCTCTTTCTCTGCTTTCAAAGTATCCTTTTTCGACTAATAATAAATCTATTCTCTTTTTCATAAATTTACCTTTCTATTTTATAAACTCTTTATTTTCTCTGCTATTTTCATTGGTGATAATCCAAAACTATTATATATTTCATCCATACTCCCATGAGGTATGAATTCTTCTGGTAAAGCTATATTGCTTATATCTATATCATATTTATTGTCTATTATAAATTTATTTATATTAGTTGAAAATCCGCCAGTTATTACATTATCTTCTATAGTTACTACTTTTTTATGATCTTTAAATAATCTATCTAATAAATCTTTATCTATAGGTTTTAAAAATCTAGCATTAACTATAGTTGGGTTTATTCCTTCTTTTAATAGTATCTCTTTTGCTTTTAATGCATGTTTTACCATACTTCCAATAGCTAATATCACTATATCATTTCCTTGAGATAATATTTCATAGCTACCTATATCTATAGTATCATAATATCCTATATCTAAGTAGTAACTATTTCCTCTTGGATATCTAATTGCAACTGGCGAGTTTATTTTTAATGATAATTCTAACATTAAATCTAACTCTTTGCTATCTTTCGGAGCCATTACAGTTATGTTTGGAATATTATTTAAATAACTTAAATCAAACATACCATGATGTGTTTCTCCATCATTACCAACAATACCCGCTCTATCTATTAAAAATGTTACTGGCTTACTAGTTATACAAACATCATGTATAATTTGATCATATGCACGTTGTAAAAACGATGAATATACTGCAAAATAAGGTTTCATTCCATTTTTAGCTAGTCCTGCAGCAAACGTAGTAGCATGTTGTTCTGCTATTCCAACATCATAATATCTATTAGGATGATTTTTTTCAAATATATTAAGTCCCGTTCCAGATGGCATAGCTGCAGTTATTGCAACTATATCTTCATTCTTATTTGCCATTTCACTTAACTTTTGACCAACTTGATTAGATATTGATACATCATTAGAACTTTTTATACCCATTTTTATATCAAACTTTGATACGCCATGGTATTTATCAGGTTGTTCTTCTGCATATCGATAACCTTTACCTTTTTTAGTTATTACATGTAAAAGTACTGGCCCTTTTTTAGATTTAGCTTTATTTAATGCTTCTATAATCTCTTTAATATTATGACCATCTATAGGACCATAGTATTTTATACCTATAGATTCAAAAAAGGAACTTTCATGAGGTGTAAATTTACTAATAACACTATCTTTCATCTTATTTGCAGTTTTAGATATTATCTTACCACCTGGAGATACTTGTAATATCTTTTCTACCTCATCTTTCACCTTATTAACAGTTGAATTTCTTATTATACTAGATAAATATCTAGACATTCCTCCAACATTTTTATCTATAGACATTTCATTATCATTTAGAATTATTATCATATCTGTATTTGTATATCCTACATGATTTAATGCCTCAAGTGCCATTCCTCCAGTTATAGATCCATCACCTATTACTGCTATAACATCACTTTTTTCTTTTTTTATATCTCTAGCACAAGCAATACCTTGAGCCACTGATATAGATGTACTACTATGTCCTGTATCAAATATATCATGTTCACATTCACATTCTTTAGGAAAACCGCTCATTCCATTAAATTGTCTAAGTTTTTTGAATTCATCTTTTCTGCCTGTAACAATTTTATGTACATAAGATTGATGACCAACATCCCATACAATTTTATCTTTAGGACTGTCAAATACCTTATGTAATGCTAAAGTCAATTCCACCACACCTAAATTAGATGCTAAGTGTCCACCTGTTTGCGATACAGATCTAACCAAAAATTTTCTTATATCTTTTGCTAGCAAATCTAACTCATTTACAGTCATATCTTTTAAATCTTGCGGAGAATTTACTTCGTCTAAATATTTATACATATTCATTCACCTTTTATTGACTAAATTTTATTCACTCTTTTATATAAAATATTCTTTATTTAAACAAGTATATTTAATAATAATTTTTAATTATCTAAAAAAGCCTTCTATGAGAAGACTTTTTTCTTTACATAGTTTCGATAAATATTAAAAATTAATATATCTTAGTATTGACTTATACATATTAATTTTATAACATAAATAAAACATAAAAAATTATATCATATACTATATGTCTTTTCAATTTATACAAAAACTATAGCTGTTAATATACCTAATATTGCTCCAAATAAAACTTCTTTTGGAGTATGTCCTATTAATTCTTTTAATCTTTTTTGCTCTATATGTTTTTTATGATGAAAATCATCCAATATTTTGTTCAATATAGCAGCTTGTTTTCCAACAGCTCTTCTAACTCCAGAAGCATCATACATTATTATTAATGCAAATACAGTTACTATTGCAAAGTCAGTAGAATTAAATCCTCTTTCAATTCCGACTAATGTGGCTAAACTTGTTACAAAAGAACTATGTGAACTTGGCATTCCTCCTGAAGTAAATAATCTTGAAAATTGCATAAATTTATCTTTGCCTGTAAATATTTTAATAAATTGAGCTAAAAAACAAGCAAACATACTTATCGCCAAGACTTTATTGCTAAAAATTTGTGAAAAAAAGTTCATTTTTCCTCCTTAATACTCTCTGTCTATTATATAATCTGCTAAATCTCTTAAAAACTTAGTTTCCTCATTTATTGTCTTTATACTATCTTTAGCTTCTTGTATTAATTCATGCGCTATATTTTTTGATTCTTCTAAACCAAGTAATGATGGATATGTAGATTTCTGATTTTCTATATCACTCCCTACTTTTTTACCTAACTTAGATTCATCTCCTAATATATCTAATATATCATCTACAATTTGAAATGATAGACCGATATTTTTTGCATATTTAGTTATTTTTTCTAATTGATTTGATGTTGCATCACCTATTATAGCACCTGCTCTCATACATCCAATTATTATAGCTGCAGTTTTATTATTATGTATATAGTCTAACTTATCCTTTGATATTTGTTTGTTTTCACTTTGAATGTCTACAACTTGACCACCTATCATACCATATATACCAGATGCTTTTGCAATTTCATTTATAGCTTTTAAATATTTATTTGGATTTTTTTTATCTATTGAATTTGATAACATAACCTCAAAAGCATAATTCAAAAGAGCATCTCCAGCAAGTATTGCCATATCTTCTCCATATACTATATGATTTGTTTTTTTGCCTCTTCTTAAATCATCATTATCTAGCGCTGGTAAGTCATCATGTATAAGTGAATATGTATGTATCATTTCTATTGCCATAGCAAATGGTATAGAATCTTCTACATTTCCACCTACTGCTTTACAAGCTTCCATTGTTAATATGGGTCTTAATCTCTTTCCACCTGCACTTAAACTATAGTTCATAGATTCAATTATAATTTTTTGATAACCTTCTTCAGATGGCATATATGTTTTTAATAAACTCTCAACTTGATTAGCTCTTTCTTTTAAGGCTTGTTTAAATTCCATAATTACTCCTCCATAATATTAAAATCTTCTTCTATACCTAATTGATTAAACTTACTTATTTTTAATTGTGCATTATCTAAAAGCTTATTACAATGTTTATAAAGCTTTATTCCTTCTTCATATAAACTAAGTGACTCATCTAAGCTAGTGCTTTTAGATTCTAATGTTTCTAAAATAGATTCTAGTTTATTATAGGCTTCTTCATATGTTAAGTTCATATTTACACCTCTTCATCTTCTATACTTTCTACATTGCATTTTATATTTCCATCTCTTAATTTTATATCTAATTCTTCTTTTAATTTGATTTGTTTTATACTATTTATAATCTCGCCTTCTTTATGAACTATACTGTATCCTCTATCTAATGTTGCTAAAGGACTTAAATTGTGTAATATTATTCCTGTGTTTTTTAATCTTTCACTTTCTATACTTATAGTATTTTCTATCTCAAAATTTATTTTATCATATATCTTGTCTATTTGTGTTATTTTATCTTTTATTGTGTATAATTTTAAATAGTTACCTATCTTCTCAAACACATAATCAATTCTATTTTTATCAAGATTAACTTGGTTAATTACAGACCTATTAAGTCTATCTTTTATATTATCAAGTTTATATTCTAAATCAACTAAGTTAGGAGTAGCTATTTCAGCTGCTGCAGATGGAGTTGGTGCTCTCATATCTGCTACAAAATCACATATAGTAAAATCTGTTTCATGTCCTACTGCAGATATTATAGGTATTTTTGAATTAAAAACTTCTCTTGCTACTATTTCCTCGTTAAATGACCAGAGTTCTTCTATAGAACCTCCACCTCTACCAACTATAATTATGTCTACATTATTTTTATTATTAAAAAATTTAATACCTTCACATATATCGTATTTTGATTGAGATCCTTGTACATTAACTGGGTATAGCTTTATATTTACCTTTGGATATCTTCTTTTAATAACATTTATAATATCTCTTATAACTGCTCCTGTTTCAGATGTAATAACACCTATAGATTTAGGCATACTCGGTATTGATTTTTTATATTTAATATCAAATAAACCTTCTTCAGATAATTGTTCTTTAAGTTTATTAAATTCAATATATAAATTTCCTAGTCCTTCTATTTCAATATCATTTATATATAATTGATACGATCCATCTCTTTCATAAAGTGATATATATCCATTAGCAATTACTTTTGACCCATTATCTAAATGTAAGTCTTTATTATAATTATTCTTAAATATAACACAATTTATCTTAGACTTTTCATCCTTTAAAGATAAATATACATTCCCACTACTATGTACTTTAAAATTTGATATTTCTCCTTTTACCTTTAAGTTATATAAAATTGCATCATTAGTTAATATTCGTTTTATATATGAGTTAACTTCACTTATTTCCAAAGCTCTCAGTTTCATATTTATCAACCCCTATTATAGCACATCCACATGCATTATCCGTTGAGTATTCTGGATTTGTAAAGTGTGAATATATTTTATCTTTTCTTAACTTTGTACTTAAATTATTACGTAAATATTTACTTGCAGCTACTCCACCACAAAATATCACTTCATTTACATTGTATAAGTCACATATATAAGTCAAAGATTTATACATATTCCTAACTACTGCATCTAAAACCAGTTTAGATATATATTTAGAATCCTCTGAATCTATTAACTTATTTACTTGATTTTCAAGTCCCGATAAGTTCATGTATCCTTCTTTTACTGAAGTTTTAAGTCCTTTTAAAATTTTTATATCACAATCTATTGCATTTTTATCTATATACTTACCTGCTGGAAAGTTATATCCTAATTTAACTCCTGTTCTGTCTATAAACTGCCCAAAACTTATATCTTTACTTCCTCCAACTATTTCTATATTATATTCTAAAGAATTTTTCTTTCTATTTAATAATAGTATTTCTGTAGTTCCACCTGACATATGTACAGATAAAAATCTATCTCTGTTTATCATTTTAGAATTTAATAAACTAGCTTCAATATGATTTTCTTGATGAGTAGTTTCATAAAATTTACAATTTAATGAATTAGCCATAACCTTTGCAAAGTTATAGCCAACTGTAAATACCGGCATATAAGAATTTTCTACTGGCCTTGGTTTTTTCGATACACAAACTCCTACTATGTTATAATTATTATGTAGTAAATTTAATTTTTCACTAAGCTCTCCTAAGTTATTTATATGTTGAAAAACTCCTTCACTTTGCCTTAATCCTTTTGTATTTTCTTTAACATTTAGCATTATTTTTTCATTTAAAATAATGCTTTTTTCTAAAGTTATAGCTGCTATAGAAGTTGTATAGCAGCTAGTATCAATTCCAATTATTATATTATTTTTTTTCAAACTCATTTACAACACTACCTAATATTCCATTTATAAACTTAGGAGCCTTGTCATCACAATAAAGCTTAGCTAACTCTATAGCTTCATTTATAGAAACTTTACTTGGTACTTCCTCTATAAATACTAATTCACATATAGCAAGTCTTAATATAGATAAATCAACTTTAGGCATTCTACTTACCGACCAATTCTTTGCATATTTATTTATTAATTCATCTATTTTATCCTTATTTTCTTTTAATTTTTTACATATCAAAGCCATATACTCTTTATCTACTGCATCATCTAATTGTATATTATTAAGTTCTACATTTGGATTATTTGAATACTGTAGTCTAAGTTCTTCATATCTGTTTATTATATATTCAAGGTTATCATTTAAAAATATATCTAATCTTTCTTCTATATTTTCTATATCCTCTTTATTCATTTCTATTTGATATATTAATTTCATAATATATTCTCTACTAGTTACTTTTCTCGCCTTATCACTTTTCATTAGTGTAATCCTCCTTTAAGTTTATTATGCTCATATTAAACAATAAAAAAACCTCTGATTTTTCAGAGGTTTTTTATTAACTTTTTTTAGATTGTTTAGCTTCTTCCTTTTCAGCTTTTTCCTTTTTAAAGCTGATTCCTTGAACATGTATATTTACTTGAGAAACTTTAAGTCCTGTCATTGTTTCAACAGTATTTTTTACATTTTCCTGAATTTTAAAAGCTATTTCTGGTATAGATACACCATAATCTATCATAACCATTACGTCTAAGCTAACTTCCTCTTCTTCTATTTGTATCTTTACACCATTATTTTTAAGTATTTTATCTGTAAATGTTGTATTAGTTTCTACACCTTCTACTTCTAAAGCTGCAAGTCCTGCTATTGTAGCAACTACATCATTAGATATTTTTACTTGTCCAAAATTATTATTTTCCATTTCAAATACTACCCCCTTATTTTAAGGAACTATATTTATATATATAATAATACCAAATACAATCCCACTTTGCAAGAAAATAACCTCAGTTATTTTCCGAGGTTATTAGATGTATAATATCATTTACTTATTATTATTCATCAATTTTATATTTTCATATTTTACATCAGCTTGTTCAGCAACTAAATCAAATATTTTAGCAGCATCTGTTTCACCTAACTTTTCCTCACTTACAACAACATTAACTTTCCCTTCATTTATGTATACTAATGCATTTTCAAATCCTTTAGTACTTAATATATTTTCTATATTTAGTTCTGATTCTTGATCCTTAACTAATTGTAATTTCTTAGCAGATGCTTCTTTTCTAGCTTCTTCAGATGTAGATGGATTATTTATCATCTCATTTAAATCTTGAGCTAAATTATTTCTTTGCTTTTCTCTAGTCATTTTCATATCTAATATATAAGTAGCCTTTTTCATATTTTTCTCTGATGTAAGTTGCTTTTCTATTTGCTTACTAGCCTCTGTAACTTTTTCTTCTACTTGACTTTCTTTACTATCTACTACTTTAATATCTTCTTCATTATCTACATCCATATTTTTTTCATTTTGAGCCTGTTCATATGCTGTAAATTCTTTAGAAGTTTCTAATAAAGACTTTCTACTTAATTGATAATTTACAGTTCCTATTACAACTAGCATAGCTGATAATGTTATTACTACAAATCCTCTTCCCTTATAATTAAATTTCATTTTTATCCCCCCAAGTTTATTTTAATATTTTTATTTAGTATATATCTCTACTTGATGACCTTGCACTTGTAAAGCTGTTTGCACTGCACTATAAAGTGTTTCTTTTACATTAAGATCTTTAGCTCCAGTTGCTACTACTATTACTCCATTTATTTTAGGTTGATTAGTTTTTATAACTATAGGATCATTAGCACTTGATGTTATCATTGTTTTATTTTCACTAGATGTTGTAACTGTTCTTTCTCCACCTTGCTTATCTACTTCCTTTGTCTCTTCCATTGTAGTGTTAGTATTAAAAGCTGGTTGAATTTCTTCACTTGATTCATATGTAATCATAACATCTAGTTCTCCAGCACCTTCAATTTGTGATAATATATTTTTAAGTTTTTCTTCTAATGCAGTTTTTGACGATTCATTACTTAACTCTTCTTGAGTTATATTATTAATTTCATCTTTACTTACTATTTCTTTATTTTCTATTCCTGACATAGCTATAAGTGAAATACCACAAATTACTGCCAAAGATAATAGCCAGTATATTTTCTTCTTCTCTTTTTCATTTAGATTTTTAAACATCTCCTCATCCCCTATTAATCAATTTCTATAGCTTCAATTGATACATCTAGTATTTTTACTAAGTCTTCTTTTAGATTATCTTCGTTTAAATCTAAACTATGTTTAGTACTTCTTTGTTCATCATTTTCGTTAAATACTTGTTGTGATTTTTCATTTTCTTTAGATTGTATGTCCTCATTTTCAATTTTATTACTATTATTTTTATCTTTCACAGTTATTTTTCCAATTTTATTACCTTTAATTTCTAATTCATCTAATTCATATCCATATTCATTTAATTTCAATTTAAGGACTTCTTTTAACCCATCTTCATATCCTTTTGATAAATTATTATTTCCAGTTCTATCTGCTAATCCATTTATAGTATCTACATATTGCTTATTATACTCAGTCATATATTTTAATACACTATCCTCTAGAGACATATCTTTAGAAAAAAAATTTACTATTGGTGTTAAAATTATGAATACAAATATAAAATTAATAACTAAATTTATATATGGTTTTATCTTAGAAGAAGGTAAGATCATATCAACTATATTAACTATAAATGCACCTATTAAAATTGTTACAATCCATGTTTTTATACTTTCTAACAAATTATCACCTATCCTCCCGAAACTACACTTATAGATGTTAATATAGCTACTGTTACAAAAAACATTATCGTTATAGCTATTATACATGCAAGTAATATCATCATTAAATTTGCAACTTCATTTAAAAAACTTGATATATTATCCTCTCCTATAGGCTCTACAGCTATTGCAGACACTTTATATACTAATATTATCGACAATATTTTTATAATCGGAACTATACATATTCCTACTAAAATTATTAAACCTATACCTCCAAATACACCTTTTATAAGTTGAGATGATGATAGTAAAATATCTACAGAATCTGATACAAATCCTCCAACTACCGGAATAAAGTTGCCTATTGCAAATTTAGCTGTTTTTACCGTAAAATTATCAATACTAGTTACATATAATCCTTGTATAGATACTAGTCCTAAATATATGGTGAACATAGCTCCTATACAAACTAAATTTATTTGTTTTATAAATGATGATAATTTTTTAAGTTTTATATTTTTAGATATATTATTAACTACTAGTATTGCAAAACCAACTGATATTGATACAAATATGAATTGTTTAAAGATAACATTTATAAATGCTACTCCTCCTATAAATATAGGATTTAATACGGCTGATGTTATTGGACATCCCATAAGCGCAAGGAATGCTATTAGTATAGGCATTATAACCTGCATAATACCTATAGTTGAATTTATAGTATTATTACAAATTTCTAGTACATCTTTAAATCCTATCAGTGTAAATGAAACCATAGTTATAAATACTATGTACGTCGTGATTTGGCTTACTGCATTTGATGAGAAAGAATTATCTAAACTTTTTAGTAGTGATGATAATAATGCTAAAACTAATATTATCATGGATATTTTTATATTTCCTTTTAATTCATCAAATAAAAGTATCTTTATATTTTCTTTATCAAATAAATCTAATATATTTTTTTCACCTTTTATCAAATCTTTTATAAATACTCTTAAGTCAATATCATGTATTATAGATGATTCTTTTATATGCTTTTGTATTTCTTGTAAATCTATTTTTTCTAACTGATTATCTATATATGAATCTATACTTTTTTTAGTTTCATTATAATCTGCATTCTCATCTTCATTTGCAAAAGATACAGAAAAAGATCCTATTATTATTAAAATAGTAACTAGTATTTTTAAATATATTTTTTTCATAAGTTATCATTCTCCTATGGGATAATATTTAATACCATTTCTACTATTGATAAAAGTATAGGAAATGACATTGTCATTACTATTATTTTGCCTCCAAACTCAAGCTTAGATGCTATATTTCCTTCCCCACAATCTTTACAAAGTTGTATTGCAAATTCCATAAGATATGCTATTCCTATTAGCTTTATTATTAAAGTTATATATATACTCGGTATATTAGCTTTATTTGCTAAATTATTTATACTTTCAATTATAAAACCTAATTTAAATATCACAGATGTTAATATAATTAGTCCTGTAAGTATTCCTATAAACATAGCTATCTCTGGCCTATCTTTCTTAATTACCAAACAAAGTGCGGTTGATATAATTGCAATACCTATAATTTGCATAACTTCCAATATACATCACCTCTCTTTAATAAAGCTGAAACATAGTCTTTACTGTATTAAATAACATACTTATTTCAGTTAATACCATACCTAAAACTATTATTACTCCTGCTAGTGTAGTGAATGTCGCCCAATCTTTTCTGTCTGTCTTGTCTAAAATCATATTAAGAATAGATATTAATAAACCTACTCCAGCCACTTTTATTATTAATGATATATCCATGCTAATCCTCCTCTAAAATAAAATTATTCCAATCATTATTCCTATAATGGTTACTAATTTTTTATATACCATACCCTTTTGACTTATATCTTCTTTAGTTTCTTCTGTTATTTTTTTTAAATTTTCAATAGATAAATCTATCATCCTTGATTGAGACTCTATATCACTTTTTCCAAGAGTAAGTACAAGCTTTTTAAATTCTTCAATCTCTTTATTTTGTAAATAAGTATCTTTTATTAAAATATTTATACTGTCATTTAATATTTCATCTAAAAGTTTACATGGATTATTATGTAATTCATATTCTAGTGTTTTAAAAAAATTACAAGTACAAAATTCTTTCTTATTACTTAAACTCTTAAAAATCTCCTCCAATGTGTACAATCCAAAGGATAAGTCTATCTTCATCATCTCTAATATTCTTATGAGGTCATTAATCTCTTTATGTCTTTTTATATAAGCTTTATATATATATTCTCCAATTAAATAACTACAAGCTATCAAAATACCAATTACAAAAATCTTAATTTGCAAAATACCATCTCTTTTCTTCTAAATCATATATTTTCTCAATTGTTCCAGGTCCTTTTTTAGCAGATAATATTATAACCTTTTTAAATAATTCACTATCTAATAAATTATTTAGTTCCTTTCTATTTTTTATATCTTCAATTGAATCTCCATGAACTGTTGTTATTAAACTTACTCCTCCATTTAAAGCTGTATATAAAGCCTTTATTTCATCTATATTTCCTATTTCATCAGTAACTATCACATTAGGTGACATAGATCTTAAAAGCATCATAATTCCTATATCTTTAGGACAAGTTTCTATTATATCAGTTCTTATTCCTACATCCATTTGAGGTATTCCTAAGTAAGATCCCGATATCTCATTACGCTCATCTATTAAAGCAACTTTCATACCATCAAATTCAAATTCCTTATTTCCATTACTTATATTCCTTACAATATCCCTTATTAAAGTTGTCTTACCACATTGAGGAGGTGATATTATCAAGGTATTATTTATTTGGTTTTTGCCTTTTATAATATGTCTTAAAACTTTATCTGAACATCCTAAAACTTCTCTTGAAATTCTTATATTTAACGAAGATATATGTTTTATATTTTTAACTTGTCCATCTTCTATAATTGTTTTGCCAACTATTCCTACCCTATGTCCTCCTCTAAGAGTTATGAATCCTTTTTTTATATCATCAATAAAAGAATGGATTGAATATTTGCACATTATTTGAAATGTTTGATCTATATCATCTTTACTAACTATATATGGATTATCCATATTAAAATCTAACTTATTTAATCTAGTATTATAAAAATAGTCCTTATTATTTGCATTTACTATTAATGGTTTTAAAGACCTTAGTCTTATCTCTTCTATGTTTATATTATCTTTTGATATACTTTTTATCATTTCTCTTAAGTTAATCGAAAGTGAATTTACAACTTCTTCTAAAATCTCACTCATACCTTGTCCTCCTCTCTTGTTTATATAATCATTGTATTTATAATATAAGTAAAATATGACCTATTTTTATAAAATTTTAATTAATATACTCTTATAGCTTGATATATACATTATGAATTATAAAAAAATAATATTTTATAAATAAATAAAGCCCAGTAATCTTTCTAAATTACTAGGCTTTTTCATATTTAAATCTTTATATTTTAATTATTTTTAATTTTATACATATTATTTATTATTTATCTTCAGCTTTATTATCTTCCAAAAACTTTTCTATTTCCTTAACTACATTCGCTTTGGTAAACTTTATACCTTGATTTATAGCATTTTTTATAGCATTTGAATCCGAACTTCCATGTGCTTTTATTACTCCTCCATTTACTCCTAAAAGTGGCGCTCCTCCATATTCAGAATAATCCATAAAGCTCTTTAATTTTTTCATATCATCCTTTATAAGCATGGCACCTAATTTCCCTTTTGTACTACTTAATAAAGTTGCTTTTATAAGATTCATTACAGACATAGCTACACCTTCAGCTGACTTTAATAATATATTTCCTGTAAATCCATCACAAACTATTATATCTGTATATGCATTTATAACATCCCTTGCTTCTATATTACCTATAAAGTTTAAATCTAAATCCTTTAATTCTTCATAAGACTTTTTAACTAAATCATTTCCTTTTCCTTCTTCTATACCGATATTAGCTAAAGCTATTTTAGGACTATTTATTTCTAATACTTTACTAGCATATATATTACTCATACCAGCAAATTGAACTAAATTTATAGGCTTACAATCAGCATTAGCTCCACCATCTGCAATAATAGTCATTCTTCTTTTTACGTTTGGTAAAGCTGGACATAAACAAGGTCTATCTATACCTTTTATTCTTCCTACTACAAATACTCCTCCAGCAAGGACTGCTCCAGTATTTCCCGCTGATATAAAAGCTTGTGCCTTACCTTCTTTAACAAGTCTAAGTCCCACTACCATAGATGAATCCTTCTTACTTCTAATCGCTTTTACTGGCTTATCTTCATTTTCAATAACCTCTGTAGTATGTAGTATTTCTAATTTACTTTTATCAAATTCATAATTAGAGAACTCTTGCTCTAACAAGTCTTTATCTCCAGTTATTATTATATCTACATTATATTCATTTATAGCATTTACTACACCCTCTACATTTGACTTTGGAGCATTATCTCCGCCCATACCATCTACTACAATTTTCATAGATATTCCTCCTCAATTCTAATTTATATACAAATAATCATTAATATTATAAAAATTTTATTAACTTTAGAAATATATCTGCAAAACGCTTATATCACTAACTATATACCTTTATTACCACTTCGAATACATTTATTATGTAAATATATTTAAATTGTTGGTAAATACTAATAGTAGTATGCTATATTATCATAAAATTATCAATATATTATTTTAAAACAAAAAAACATGTAGAATATATTCTACATGTTTTAGAAATTATTATTCAGATACAACTTCTTTACCTTTATAATATCCACAATCTGGACATACTCTGTGTGGTAATTTTGGCTCATGACATTGTGGACAACTTACGAATCCAGTTGCTACCATTTTAGAGTTAGCTGCTCTTCTCATTTTAGTTTTTGATTTAGATGTTTTACGCTTTGGTACTGCCATTTACGCCACCTCCTTAGTCATTTTTAAATATATCTTTTAATTTAGCAAAACGGGGATCTATAATCTCCTCGTCGTTCGCACTTTCATTACAAGAACAAGCTTCTATATTTAAGTTTGCTCCGCATCCTTGACAAAGACCCTTACAATCTTCTTTACAAAGAACACTTGCAGGTATTTTGAAATCTAATGTCTGCTCTATTATATCAACAAAATCTATATCTTGTCCATCAAATATTATTGCATCATCATCTTCAAATTCGTCTTCATCAAAGCCTTCTTTAACTAAAAAACCTTGTATAGAATATACTATTGGTACTTCTACCTCATCTAAACATCTTGAACAATTGTCAATAAGTGTAAAGTCAACATCTACATCTAAATATAACCCTTTATTAGTGTTAGATACTTTACCTTTTATATTTATTGGTGAGGATAATTTATAATTATTATTACAATAATTAATAGTATCAATTTTTTGAGAAAAATTCAAGTCTATTTTATCAGTTTCTCTTCTAATTAGTTTATCTAGACTTATTATCATCAGATTCACCTCAATACATTACCAATTTATTATACAAATTTAGCCTTTGTTTGTCAAGTATTTTTACTTGATAGATATTTTTGCCATTAATACTCTATATCTACAAAATATAAGGTAGGTTTTACCCTACCTTATAAAATATTATATGCATTTATAATTATTTTACTAATTCTAATGTATCTCTAGCTATCATTAATTCTTCGTTAGTAGGTATTAATAATATCTTAACTTTTGAATCTTCAGTAGATATTACTCTTTCTTTACCTCTTACCTTGTTAGCTTCTTCATCTAACTTCATTCCTAAGAAGTCCATGTTAGCCATTATATCAGCTCTCATATCTATACCATTTTCACCAACACCAGCAGTGAATACAACAGCATCAACACCGTTCATTTCTGCAGCATAAGATCCTATATATTTCTTAACTTTTTTAGCATAAGATTCTAAAGCTATTTGAGCTAATTCATTATTTTGAGCAGCTGCATCTTCTATATCTCTGAAGTCTGAAGATATACCAGTCATTCCGTATACTCCTGACTTTTTATTCATTAAATCGCTTAATCCTTTAGCATCTAATCCTTCTTTTTCCATTAAGAATGGTAATATAGCTGCATCTATATCTCCACATCTAGTTCCCATTATTAATCCTTCAAGAGGAGTGAATCCCATACTTGTATCAACCGACTTACCACCATCTATTGCAGCTACAGAAGCTCCATTTCCTAAGTGACAAGTTATTATTTTACAGTCTTCTATGTTTTTACCTAACATCTCAGCTGCTCTTTGAGATACATATCTATGAGAAGTTCCATGGAATCCGTATCTTCTTACACCATATTTAGTGTATAACTCATGAGGTAATCCATATAAATAAGATGATTTAGGCATTGTTTGATGGAAAGCAGTATCGAATACTCCTACCATTGGTACTCCTGGAAGTATAGCTTCACAAGCTTCTATTCCCATTATGTTAGCTGGGTTGTGAAGTGGTGCTAATTCTATACATTCTTCTAAAGCAGCTTTAACTTCATCAGTTATTAATACTGATCCAGCAAACTTTTCTCCACCGTGAACAACTCTATGTCCTACAGCTTCAACTTCTTTTATATCTTTAACTCCACCGTATTGTGGGTCAACTACAGCATCTAATACTAACTTTATAGCATCTTGATGATTTTTCATTGGTTGTTCTACTATAAGTTTTCCTTCAACACCATCTTTTTCTTGCTTTAGTATAGAACCTTCTATACCTATTCTTTCAACTAATCCTACACATAAAACTTCTTCATTCGACATATCTATTAATTGATATTTTAATGAAGAACTACCACAGTTTAATACTAATATTTTCATTAGTATACCTCCTTAAAATTTCAAAGATAATATGTAATAAGCCTTAGGCTTAAAATATACTCAATATATTTTGTATACATTAAACATTTTGACAATAATTAATATACCACTTTTTTTCAGAAAAGTATATATAATTTAATATATTTATATTACCCTACATTATTTTTCTCCATTTGTTATAATATTATAATATAATTAACAAATTTATTTCTAATATAAAATTCTGTTTTTGATAATTTGTTAATAAGCTTTATTAAAATATAAAAAGGAGAATTTTTCATGAAAATACTTGGACTGATAGTTGAATATAATCCTTTTCACAATGGTCACTTATATCATTTGCAAAAATCTATAGAAAAAACTAACGCTACTCATACTATTGCCATTATGAGTGGTAATTTCTTACAAAGAGGAGAACCTGCTCTATTTGATAAATATACAAGAGCTCATGCTGCTGTTAAAAATGGTGTTGATTTAGTTATTGAACTACCTACAATGTTTGCTTGTCAGAGTGCAGAAATATTTTCTCATGGAGCAATAACTACTCTAAATTCATTAAATTGTGTTGATTCAATTTGCTTTGGAAGTGAAGAAGGAGATATTAATATACTTTATACAATATCTAAAATATTAGTAAATGAGCCTGAAGATTTTAAAATTTCTCTAAAAGAGTATTTAGATGCTGGCATGCTATTTCCAACAGCTAGAAGTTTAGCATTATTTGATTATATTAATAAATTTAAACTTTTAGATGTTTCAAAAGAAAAACTTTTAGATATATTAAATTCGTCAAATAATATATTAGGTTTAGAATACATAAAAAGCATATTGAAACTAGATAGCAAAATAAAACCATATACTATAACTAGAATTCAATCAGATTATAATAGTGAAACTATAGAAAGTAATATTTGTTCTGCAACTGCAATTAGAAAACAGTTAAAAGATTTAAATGATATTTCTTCTATATCTAATGTTGTACCTACTAATACATTCAATGTACTAAAAGATAAAATCGATGATAATTTTTCTCCTATGTTTGATGATAATTATTTTGAAATTCTATCATCAATAGTAGTTAGAGATAAAAATATCTTAAATACATACTTTGATGTAAATGAAGGTATCGAAAATAAAATATATCAAAGCATTTTTACATCTTCTACTCTAGATGATTTAAAAGAATCTATAAAATCTAAAAGATATACTATGACAAAAATTAAAAGAACCTTAAATAATATATTACTTGGAATTACTAAAAGTGATATGAACAAAATCAAAAATATCAATAGTGTACCTTATATAAGAATATTAGCTTTTAATGATAAAGGTCGTGAAATAATAAAAAATATAAAATTTAATTCCGATATAAATATTATAAATAAATTTTCTAATATCTCATTTTCTAAAGATGATGAACTATTCAAAATATTAATAGATTATGATATAAAAGCAAGTAATATATATAATCTTATCTATTATAAAAATAATAAAAATCTATTAAAAGGTCCTATGGATTTTTACATATCACCTAAATATGTAAAATAAGTATACAACCTTTTATCATATATTCCTACTCCATCTAATATAATTATCCTATATTAGATGGATGGTAGGTGATCAAAATTAATAAAAAACAAGTTATTAACTTTTTCTTTCCTATTTTAATTATTTGTACCTTAATATTAGGTATAGTAAGTTTTCCAAACGAATCTATTTTAGCTGCTAAAAAAGGGATCTCTATATGGGTCAATGTATTGATACCTTCACTATTACCGTTTATAATAGGTGCAAATTTAGTTGTAGATTTAAAAGTTGTAGATATAATAGGATATATTATTAATCCTATTACTAAATTAATCTTTAATGTATCAGGTAAAAGTGCTTTAGTATTTGTTATATCTACTATATCAGGTTATCCTGTAGGAGCAAAATTAGCATCAGAACTTAGAAATAATAATCAAATCTCTCAATTTGAATGTCAACGATTAGTTTCTTTTTGTTCTACATCTGGACCCTTATTTATAGTTGGATCTGTGGCAACAGGAATGTTTAAAAATCCTTCATTAGGATATTTAATGCTTATTTGTCACTATCTTGGATCTATATCTGTAGGTCTATTATTTCGAAATTACGGTAAAGAATCCTTAAGTAATGACACATATTCATTAAAAACAAATGTATTGAATACTATAAATAATAGATATAAGGATGAAAGAGGATTTTTTGTTTTATTCGGAAATGCTGTATTTAATGGTGTTAATACTCTACTTTCTATTGGAGGATTTGTAATTGTATTTTCTGTAGTTTTTGAAATATTTTCTATTTTTAATGTAATTTCTTTAATTTCATCAATCCTTTATGTTCCTCTTTCATTGTTTGGCGTTACAAAAGAACTTTGTCATTCATTTATAAGTGGATTATTTGAAATCACTATAGGATGCGATAGAGTATCTTCAGTATTATCAACACCTGAAATTTTAAGAGCTTCTCTTTCTAGCTTTTTAATTGGATTTAGCGGATTATCTATACTTGCTCAGTGTTGTAGCTTTTTAGCTAAAACTGATATAAATACAAAATTATATATATTTAGTAAATTTTTACATGGTTGTTTAGCTAGTATGTTTACTTTTTTATTTTATCCAGTGTTAAAATCAGATTTATTTGTATCTAACTTTAATACAATATATAATTTAGTTTATGATAATTCAGTATATAATTTTTATTTAAGAAATTACAATATAATTCTACCTATATTTATGATACTTTACATATTTATAATATTATTAATATTAGAAAAGACTAGTTATAATATAAAAAAAGAAAGCTAATTTTAGCTTTCTTTTACTTTCCTGGATTTAATTCAATCCTATTTCTTTCAACTTCTTGTAATATACTTTTTAAATTATGCTCCACAGTACTTAATACATCTTCTGCATATTCTATTGATCCAAATCTTATTTCTTTTGCAACAGCTTCAGCTCTTGAAATTATTTCATTTGCTTTTTCTTCAGCTTTAACAACTGGTTCACTAGCTTCTAAATATGCATCTAGTATTTCTTGAGAATTTTTCTTTAATTCTTCTATATTATTTTCATATTCTTCCTTTATTCTTTCAGCTTCTTTCTTAGCTTGTTCAACTATCTCAATAGCTTCTTGCTTAGAATCATTTATGATTTTATGTCTTTCTTTATTTACCCAAGATGCTTGTTTTAATTCTTCTGGTAATGATGCTTTTATATTATTTATTAATTCTAATACTTCTTCTTTATCGATACCACTCTTATGAGAAAATGGTATTGAAGAAGCATTGCTTATTATACATTCTAGTTCTTCAAATTTATCCATAACTTCTAAATCTACATACATTTTTTATTCCCCCTATTAGTTTTTCTTTCTAATTTATCTAAAACAGTTTCTGGAACTAAATTTTTAACATCTCCGCCAACTGTTAATACTTCTTTTATTAATGATGAACTTATAAATGAATATTCTGTTTTTGTAGGTAATATAATAGTTTCTATATTTGGATTTAACTCTCTATTCATATGAGCCATCTGTAATTCATATTCTATATCTGCTCCTGTTCTCACACCTCTTACTAAAGTAGTTATTCCATTATCTTGGCAATAATTTACTAATAGTCCATCAAAACTAACTATTTTTATATTTTTTAAATGTTCTGTGCAAGATTTAATTAACTCTACTCTTTCATCAAAATCGAATAAGCCTTTTTTATTTGGGTTATAAAGTACACCTATTTGTAACTCATCAAATAATTTCGAAGCTCTACAAATTATATCTAAATGACCATTTGTAATAGGATCAAAACTTCCTGCAAATATAGCTTTTCTTTTTTTACTTTTCATTTTACTCCTCCATTTTATAAAATGTTAAAGTTGTATTTCCATATTTTTTATCTCTAGTTTTTTCTAATCTTCCTATTTTATCTTCAAATTTATCTTTTGTGTCATGTTCAACAACTATTATTCCATCATCTTCTAATAAATCTGCATTGTCTATATTTGAAAGAGCCTCTATAAACATATTCTTATAGTACGGAGGATCCATAAAGATTATATCAAACTTTTTATTTTGAATCTTTAATCTATCTATTGCATTTTTAAAATCTAAATTTAAAATAGTACTTTCACTTTCTACACGGGCCTTCTTTATGTTAGATTTTACTATATTTATACTTTCTTTACTAACATCTACAAATATGGCAGATGATGCACCTCTAGATAAACATTCTATACCTAATGATCCTGTGCCTGCAAATAAATCTAATACATTACTATCTATTATATATGGATTTATTATATTAAATAAAGATTCTTTAACTCTATCTGTAGTAGGCCTTACATCTTCATTTTTTGGAGTATCTAATTTTAATCCTCTTACTTTTCCTGATATTACTCTCAACAAACTTCACCTCTTTGTATATTTTAACATAATTTTAATTAATTTAATGAAATTTCTTTAATAGAATGTTCAAATTTCGTCATAATTTCTTTTTTCAGCTTCTTATTTTCATTATTTTGTAATTTATGATCTAAACCTATAATATATCTAGCCTCCTGTTGAGCTAATTTTAATATCTTCATATGTTTAAATATATTAGCAACTTTAAGTTCTGGAAGTCCATGTTGTCTAGTTCCAAAAAATTCTCCTGGACCTCTTATTTCTAAATCTTTTTCTGATATCTTAAATCCATCATTAGTTTCTTCCATTATAGACATTCTTTGTCTGCAAACCTCACTCTTTGATGCATATATTAAAATACAATAAGACTGATGACTTCCTCTACCTACACGACCTCTTAATTGATGAAGTTGGGCAAGTCCAAATCTTTCAGCATTTTCTATTATCATTAGTGTTGCATTTGGAACATTTACTCCTACTTCTATAACTGTAGTTGATACTAATATATCTATTTCTTTATTTTTAAACTTCTTCATTATCTCATCTTTTTCACTAGATTTCATTTTTCCATGTAAAAGGCCTACTTTTAAGTCATTAAAATATTCTAATTTTAATTCTTCTACGAGTTCAGTAGCTGCTTTTGCTTCTATAGCTTCACTTTCTTCAACTAATGGACATACTATATATACTTGTCTACCTTTTTCAACTTCTTTTCTTACTAGGGAATTGTAAGCTTTATCTCGTTTTCCTTTATCTATAGCCAATGTTTCTATAGGTTGTCTTCCTGGAGGAAGCTCATCTATTATAGATATATCCAAATCTCCATAAAGTATAAGTGCTAAAGTTCTTGGTATTGGAGTTGCAGTCATTACTAGTATATCTGGGTTTATACCTTTTTCTGAAAGTTTACTTCTTTGCCTTACACCAAATCTATGTTGTTCATCAGTTATAACTATCCCTAAATTATTAAATTCAACTTTATCTTCTATTAATGCATGAGTTCCTATTAATATATCAATCTCCTTATTTTTTACTCTTTCTAAGACTTTCTCTTTTTGTTTTTTAGTAAGACTTCCTACTAATAATTCAATTTCCATTCCAAAAGGCTTTAATGTTTCAGATAAAGATATATAATGTTGTTCTGCTAATATCTCTGTTGGAGCCATTAGTGCACCTTGATATCCATTTAAAACACAGTTTGCTAATGCTAAAAGAGCTACTACTGTTTTTCCAGAACCAACATCTCCTTGTACTAATCTATTCATTACCTTACTAGATTCCATATCTTCTATTATTTCATTTAATGCTCTATTTTGAGCATTAGTAAGTTTAAACGGTAGTGCATTTAATATCTTGTCTAGATTTTTATCTCTATTAAACTTTATACCATCAACCTCAGTTGTACCATTTTTAAACATAAATAAACCCAACTGAAGAATTAGAAATTCTTCAAATACAATCCTATACAAAGCTATTTTTAATGCTTCTTTACTAGTAGGATTATGAATATTTCTTATAGCATAATCTATGTTACATAACTTATACTTTTCTATTATCCTTTGAGGTAAATATTCTTTTATTCTTATTTCTTCATTATTTAAAATAGACTTTATAATACTTATTATTTCTTTGTTGGTTACTCCATAAGTCAATGGATATATAGGCATAACTTTACATGTATTTTTAGGATCATTTGTAAGGTGTTCTATCTCACAAGAACTTAACTCTATAGTTTTAAATTCTTTTTTAATTTTACCAAATACTAATATAGTGTCTCCGCATTTATATAAATTCTTTATATGTGGTTGATTAAAGAATACTAACTTTGCATATCCTGTTTCATCTTTTATATCTATTTTAGTAAGTGTCATTCCCTTTTTAGGGCTTGTTGTATTTATCGATACTATTATCGCTTTTATAGTTGCCTTTTCATCATTTTGCAACTGAGATATCTTTTTTAAGTTATTCCTATCTTCAAATTGTCTTGGAAAATAAAATAATAAATCTTTTAATGTAAATATGCCTAACTTATTAAGCTTATATGCTTTTTTAGGACCTATACCTTTTACATATTGTATGTCTCTTTCTAAATCAATCATTTTTATCACCTATAAATAAAGTCCTGTACAAATAATATTATTATACAGGACTTTAAAAATTAATTTATTAATATATTCTACAAACTACAAATATGTTCGTTACTTAGATAATTATTCAACTGATATTAAGTAATAGTAAAGAGGTTGACCTCCATAATATAATTCTATATCTAAATCTTCGAATTTTTCTTCTAATTCATCACGAAGATTATTTGCATCATCCTCAGTTACATCTTCACCATAGAATAATGTTACTATAGCACTATCTTCATCTACTAATTTCTCTACTAGAGATGTAGTTATTTCATCTACACTTTCTCCAGCATCCATTAATTTACCTTCTGCTATACCTATTATATTACCTTCTTTAACTTCAACATCATTCATAACAGTATCTCTAACAGCAAATGTTACTTGACCTGATTTAACCATAGTTAAAGATTCCATAAGAGCTTGCTCATTTTCTTCTACACTAGCATCTGCATTAAAGTTAACTAAAGCAGTAAATCCTTGTGGAGTATTTTTAGTAGGTATTACAATTATATTTTTTTCACTTAATTCTTTAGCTTGATTCGCTGCCATTATTATATTACTGTTATTTGGGAATATGAATATATTTTTAGCATTTATGCTATCTATAGCTTTCATAAAGTCTTCTGTACTTGGATTCATTGTTTGACCACCTTCAATTATGTAGTCAACTCCAAAATCTTTAAATATTTTCGCAAGACCTTCTCCCATAGATGTTGCTATAAATCCATATTCTTTCTCTTCTGGTTGAGCTATTTCATTAATATTATCTACTAATGTATTTTCATGTTGAAGTTTCATATTTTCTATTTTTATTGTTACTAATTGTCCGTATTTTAATGCATCTTGAAGTACAAGACCTGGATCATTTGTATGAACATGTACTTTTATTATACCTTCATCACCAACAACTGCTAAACTATCTCCGTACTTTAACATTATATCTCTTATTTCAGTATCACTTATAGAGTTACTTTCTAGTATGAACTCAGTACAGTAACAGAATTTTATATCTTCTGTATTTATAGAAGTTCCAGCTTGTTTAATTTCAGAAACATTAGAATCATTTAAATCTTTTGCCTTTATTGGATTTCCTTTTAATGCCTCATACATTCCTTCATATATAAGAACTAATCCTTTACCTCCAGAATCTACAACTCCAGCTTCTTTTAAACTCTTAAGTAATTCTGGAGTTCTTTCTAAAGAATTATTAGCTTCAGCTATAACCATTTCTAAAAACTTTAATAAGTCTTTTTCTTTCTTAGATGCCTTTATAGCATACTCTCCACTTTCTCTTACTACTGTTAATATAGTTCCTTCTATCGGCTTTATAACAGCCTTATAAGCTGTGTCAGATCCATTTTTAAAAGCCTTAGCTAAATCTTCAGTACTTATTTGTTCTTTACCTTCTATTGACTTTGAGAATCCTCTTATTATTTGAGATAATATAACTCCTGAGTTTCCTCTAGCACCCATTAAAGAACCTTTTGATAAAGACTTTCCTATCTCTGTTATATTATCATTTTCAACCTTAGCTAATTCCTTCATAGCATAAGATATAGTAAGCGACATATTAGTACCTGTATCTCCATCTGGAACAGGGAATACATTCAGCTTATCTACTAAATCTTTATGATTTTGAAGATTGTTTGCACCTGATACAAACATATCTCTTAACATCTTACCTTCTATATATTGAATCATATTTTTCCTCCTAATTACTTAACTCTTATACCTTGTACGTTTATATCTATCTTACTTACATTTATTGATGTAATATTTTCAACTGTATATTTTACTTTATCTATTATATTATTAGCAACTGTTGATATGTTTGTTCCATATTGTAATATAACATATAATTCTATAGATATTGTATTGTCTTCTAATTCTTCAACTACAACTCCTTTAAAAGCATTTTCGCCCTTTAAGATTTCTACTATGCCTTTAGATTTATACCCTAAACCTACTAGTCCATAACTTTCCATTGCAGCTCTATACGCAACTTGCGATATAACTTGCTTATCTATTTCTATACTTCCATATTGATTAACTATTTTTGCACTCATGGTTGACCCCCTTAAGTTTATTTGATTTTTAATCTATTTTTTATGCATAACTAATATTATGTATATTTATAGTATTATACAAATTTATATATCCTATAATATTATAAATATGTTATAATTTAAATCTACCCAAGTTTATTATAATTTAAATTATAATATATTGGGATATAAAAAAAGAAAAAATTTAGTATTTCTTTTTTTAATATTTACTTTATACAGGATTATATATATAATTTTATATGATAACAACAAATTCTTCAATATGTGTAAAGCAAATATATATTTCTATTGCACGTTTTTAATATTTATGTTAATATAAATATGTTTTTAGTCTTTAAATATAGTTATCATTTTAAGGAGGTGTTCGTAAATGGCAAAGATATGTAGCGTATGTGGTAAAGGAAAGGTTTCTGGAAACCAAGTATCACACTCAAATAGACACAGCAGAAGAACTTGGTCTGCTAACTTAAGAAACGTTAGAGCTATAATAGATGGTACTCCTAAGAGAGTTAAGGTTTGTACTAGATGTTTACGTTCTGGAAAAATAGAAAGAGCTTAATATACTCTTTTTAAAAGCCTACTAAATAGTAGGCTTTTCTTTTATCACTATTTAGAACTTTTCATGAATTTTAAAACTATATTAGAAAGCCATTTTGGTAATTTTATTGTAACCATCTTCATAAACTACGCCCCCCTACTGTTTTAATGTTTAAATTAGAAATTTTTACATTATTAATATAATTTAACTTATATGTAGGATTCTTTAATCCATCATTTATAAAGCCTTATAACTAATATAAAAAGAATAATACCCCACATTCCATAATAAATGCTACAAGAGATCTGTATACCCATTTAGGTAATCTGTATTACAACTAAAAAAATATAAATCATCAAACAGTCTTATTTAAATTATATTTTTTATAAATACCTTCAGTGTGCATTTAATCTCTTGATTACATTCTATACTTTAAATTTATGCAAAATATTATATAATTAGACCTGTCCTACAGATTAAATAAAAAATAAGATGTAAAATATACATCTTATAATTCTTGACTATTAACAGATACATTACTCAATAATGTATCTATAGATTTTTTATCTATGTAATCTATAGGGTTATTAACTATTTCTAAAATCATTTTCTCATCATCTGATATATCTAATTGTTTTTTATTTGATATACTTATTCTTAATCCCCTCATCAGTATTTTATCTATAATACTTAACTCTTTATAGTTCATTTTTCCTCTAAAGTAAAATGAACTTATATTTTTAAGAATTTCTTTAGGTATATTTTTTTCCAGAACAGATTTTATATAAATATCATCAAAGCATTTCATCCCCACCATAAATACATATACTTTTTTATTTTTTATATTTTCATAATTATTTATTAAAAATTTTATACCCTTTATTTTTTCAATATATAATGGTCCACCATAAATTATGGTATCATAGTCTTTTAAATCCTTTCCTCCTATATCTGATACTTCATATAAATCTGCATCTAATTTTAACGCTATCCATCCTGCATAACGCTTCGTAGCACCATATTTAGATTTATATATAACTGCAATTTTATTCTCCATAATATACCTCCATTTATTACTTTGTAAATATACAACTTAAATTACATACATCATTCATTTAGTTTATATAATAATTTGTATATAAAAAATTCGCTTCACTCATATCGACAACTACTTTGTCCGTTGCCCAAAATATTTTTTACGCTTAAATTCAATGCATTGATACAACTATATTTGCAAACTTATCACAAGTGTTGAAGTAATATAATTTCTTTAAGCGTAAAAAAAGATGGCAATAGCCATCTTTTATATATTCTTTATTATAATTAAACATCCTTTATTTACTTTTATATTACAATTAATATTAGTCATTACATTCGATATTCCTAATGGTCTAGAAAATTCTATATCATAATTTTCTAGTGGGTATTCTAAATTTTTTAAAGTTACGCCCTTTGCATCATCTTTTATAGGTAATATAGATATTGTATCTCCTATTTCCCCATCTATAATTATTTCTTCATTCATAGCTATATATATTTCTTCTTTTTCAGAAATTATCTTAGGTATAATTCCTCTTTTTCTTATATAATAAAGAAGATTTATATTTGCAATAGTATGATCTATTCTTCCACCTAAAGCTCCTATTAAATGTATCTCTTTAGCTTTTAATTTATATGAAAGTTCTATACATAACTCTGTATCTGTTTCATCTTTTTTAGTTGGAAATTTTTCAAATTTAACATTTGCACTTTTATAGTACTCAATAATATTTTCATCTGTAGAATCTAAATCTCCTATTATATAATCTGGTAATATATCCATATTATAAGCATGATTTGCTCCTCCATCTGAACATATTATATAATCATAACTACTTGTTCTAATTATGTTATTTATATAATCATAATCTTTAATTTCACCATTTAATACAATACAAATTTTCATATATTTATTTCACTGCTTCACATGCATTCTTTCTAAATAAATCTACTGTAGATTTTATATCATCACTATTAAATATAGCAGATCCAGCTACTATTACATTTGCTCCAGCTTTTACTACTTTGTCTACATTATTAGGTTTTATTCCACCATCTACTTGTATATCTACATTTAAACCTTCACTGTCTATAATTTCTTTTAATTGTTCTATCTTAGGTATCATACTTTCTATAAATGATTGACCTCCAAAACCAGGATTTACTGTCATAATAAGTACCATATCTACATCTTTTAATATATGCTTTATAGTTTCTATTGGAGTTGCAGGATTTAATGCTACTCCAGCTTTAATTCCATATGATTTTATATTTTGTATAGTTCTATGTAAGTGCTTACAAGCTTCTTGATGAACTACTATTATATCACAACCTGCATCAACAAATTCTTTTATATATTGGTCTGGATTTTCTATCATAAGATGAGCATCAAATACCATATTTACATCATTTCTTAAAGATTTAACTATATTAGGACCTAATGTTATATTTGGAACAAAATGTCCATCCATAACATCAATGTGTAAATATTCACATCCTGCATTTTCTACTTTTTTAACATCTTCTAATAATCTAGCAAAATCTGCTGATAATATTGATGGTGCTAATTTAATCATTTTAATATCTCCTCTTCCCTGATCTTATTTCGTTTAATAGTTGAATATAGCTATCATATCTTTTTTTAGATATTTCCCCATTTTCTACGGCTTCTTTTACTGCACAGCTTGGTTCATTTTCATGGATACATCTAGAACCAAATCTACATTCATCATACTTATCAAATTCTATAAAGTATTCTTTAAGCTCATTTTCATCTATGTCATCAAGTGTTAATGAACTAAATCCAGGAGTATCTGCAACCATTCCTCCACACTCTAATTTTAAAAGCTCTGCATGACGAGTAGTATGCTTACCTCTTTTTATTTTATCACTAACTTCTCCAGTTTTTAATTCAAAATTTTTATCTACTTCATTTAATAAGCTAGATTTTCCTACACCAGATGGTCCAGCAAACACAACAGTATTTTCCTTTAATTCTTCTTTTATTTTGTCTATATTTAATTTAAGTTTATTACTAACAGGTATAACTTTATATCCACTTACTTCATAGATATTTTTTAATTCATCTAAAAGTTTACCATCAGTATCTAAATCAACTTTAGTAAATACTATAACTATTTCTAAGTTTTCTTTTTCTGCTAAAACTATAAATCTATCTAATAGTGATAAATTTGGAGATGGATTTTTTATAGCAAATACTATTAAAGCCTTATCTACATTTGCTATTGGTGGTCTTACAAGTTCTGTATCTCTTTCTTCAATTTCTTCTACAACACCTTTTTTATTTTCTTCATCCACTACACTTATACTAACTCTATCTCCAACCAAAGGTGTTATTTTATTTTTTCTAAATATTCCTCTAGCTCTACATTCATAAAGCTCTTTTTCTGTATCTACGTAGTAAAATCCTCCTATTCCTTTTATAATCTTTCCATTTATCATTAATTGCCTCCTTAAAATTTTAACTAATATAACTATTTTATCCTATTTTTAAACAATATCCTAATAACTTTTTTTAATTTATATAAATTTATATAATATTAGTATAAATTATTTGTATTTTTTATTAATACTCTTCTTTATTAAAGCTAAAGTTTAATTACTTTTTTTATTATATTTAATATATTATCCTTAAATATAATAAAAAATAGTAAAATCTAATATTAGATTTTACTATTTTTATTAATTATCATATTACTGAGGAATTTCGGCTTGCGGAGACTCTATTGTTCCTCCTGCATCAGTTTCTATATCTTGATTAACATTTCCTTGATTTAGTTGGCTATTATTTTCTCCAGTATTGGAGTTTTGTGATGAATTATCGTTACTTTCACTATTGTTTTGACTATTATTCCCATTATCTCCACTATTAGAATTATCCGGTGTAGGAATTAGCGTATTTGGAGGTTGAATAATTTCTTCTTCCTCTTCTTCTGGCTGTTGTATTACTTCTTCTTTCTGTCCTTTACTAACAACTACATTTACAGTACCCCACTCTTGATTATTTTCACTACCAGAACTAGGATCTTGAGATATAACTATACCATTGTTATATGTATCACTATATTCATATTTTATATTACCTAAAGATAATTTATTTTCTTTTAAAACATTTTCTGCTTCTCCTAAAGTAAGTCCAACTATATTAGGTATATTACCTTTCATAGGACCTTTACTCAATACTAATGTAACTGTATCACCTTCTTGAATAGAAGAACCCGAAATAGGCTGTTGAGATATTATTTTACCTTTCTCAACTTCATTACTATACTCATCTTCTATATTAACACTTATATTTAGATTTAATTTATCAAGGCTTCTTTGTGCTTCATCTAGTGTCATATTATATAAATCTGGTATACTTATATTTCCTTTATTATTACCAAATGCATCTAAAAAGAATTTAGCAAATACAAATACTTGAGTAGCTAAAATTAAAATTAATACAGATAATGCTATTTTTAATCTTTTTCTAGATTTATTAGGTGTTTTTTTATTTTTTTGCTTATTTTTATATTTAAACTTTTCATCTTCATAGTCATCATCTTCTTCATAGTCATCATCTTCTTCATTCTGCCTATTTTTTTCTATATTTATCTGTTTATTTAAGTCTCTTATATCTATATTTTTTGTGACATAGTTGTCATACTCTTTTATAAAATCTAAATCTATATTTTTTTCTATATATTCTATATCCTCTATAACTTCTTCAGCACTTTGATATCTATCAACACTAGATTTTTCAGTTAATTTTTTTATTATAGTTCTAACACTTTGGGGTATATTAACTTGTTCTTCTGATGTAAACTCAATTTCATCATTTATATGTTGTAAAGCTATAGATATAGGGCTATCTCCTCTAAAGGGAACTTTCCCTATTATCATTTCATATAAAACTATTCCTAAAGAGTAAAGATCCGCATTATTACTTACAAATTTGCCCTTTGCTTGTTCTGGTGAAAAATAATGCACAGAACCTATTATACTACCAATATTAGTCATAGTTGAGTTTGAAACAGCTTTTGCTATTCCAAAGTCAGCAACTTTAACAACTCTACCTTCATTAGATATAAGTATATTATGTGGCTTTATATCTCTATGAATTATACCCTTTCTGTGAGCTGCACTAAGTGCCATAGCTATTTGCTTTGTTATATCAAGGGCTGTATATTCATCTAGTGTTCCTTCGTTTTTTATTATCTCCTTTAAATTTTGACCGTCAATGTATTCCATTACTATATAATGAACTTTGCCATCTTCCCCTACATCATATACATTTACTATATTAGGGTGCGAAAGGCTTGCAACTGCCTCTGCTTCTCTTTTAAACTTACCTAAAAATTCATCATCATCTACAAATTCAGGCCTTAATACTTTAACTGCAACTATTCTATTTAATAAAATATCTTTAGCTTTATATACAAAAGCCATTCCTCCATCACCAATTTTTTTGATGATTTCATATCTATTTCCTAAAACAGTCTCTCCCACTTTATCACCGTCCTATTTCTCTTCTATCAATATAACTGAAATATTATCCTTTCCAGAAATATCATTTGCTGTACTTATTAATTCTTGTGCTAAATCTTTTACATCCTCATCTTTTGATAGTATATCTTTTATAGTATTATCATCTACAAATCCCGTTAAGCCATCACTTGTTAATAATATCTTATCACCTATATCTATTTTATTCTTAAATATATCTACTATAACCATTTCATCTGTTCCAATAGCTCTAGTTATATGGTTCCTTCTAGGATGTGTTTTTGCTTCTTCTTCAGTAATAATATTTGCTTTTACAAGTTCTTCAACAACCGAATGATCTATTGTTATTTTATTAAAACCATCTGCATTAAGTAAATAACATCTACTATCTCCTACATTCGCAACATATAAATTATTTTTATATATGATTGCTATTACAAGTGTAGTTCCCATTCCTTCAAATTCTAAGCTATTCATAGATTTTTCATAAATTATATTATTAACATTATGATAAGCTTGCTTAATAATGTCATCAATATAATCAATCTTTATATTATTATTTTGTAATAAATTTTCTTTTAAAAACTCAACTATATTTTCTACTGCTAGTTTACTCGCTACTTCACCTTTGTTATGGCCACCCATTCCATCAGCTAGTGCAAATATTCCAATAACTCCAAAACCTGTGTCTATTATTTCACCCTTACAGTAATCTTCGTTATTTTTTCTAACTTTTCCTATATGGGATGCACAGTTATAAATCACAAAAATACCCCCTTAAAGCTACTTATGCTTCCTTCTCAATTGTCCACAAGCTCCACCTATATCTGAACCCATAGATATCCTAACTGTAGCTGGTATATTATTTTTTTCTAATATATCTCTAAATCTATATATGTGAGATTTATCTGGTCTTTTAAAATCTCTTTCTTCAACATTATTAACAGGAATCAGATTTACATGACATAGCATACCCTTTAATAATCTTATAAGCTCTTTTGCTTCTTTTTCAGAGTCATTTACACCCTTTATTAAAGAGTATTCTATAGTAATCCTTCTATTTGTTTTTTTAATATAATATTTACATGCATCTAATATATCTTTTATAGGATAAGCATTAGCTATAGGCATTATCTCTTTTCTTTTTTCATCATATGGAGAATGAAGAGAAAGTGCTAAGTTAATAGGAATTTCTAAATCCGCTAGTTCCCTCATCTTTGGAGCAATTCCACATGTTGATAATGTTATATGTCTATAACCTATATTTAAACCATTTTTATCATTAACTATCTTTAAAAATGCCTTAGTATTTTCAAAGTTATCTAATGGTTCTCCACTTCCCATTAAAACTAAATTTGAAACTCTCTTTCCTATATCTTCTTGTATCTTAAGTATTTGATCTATAATTTCCCACGGCTCTAGATTTCTTATTAATCCTTCTAATGTAGAAGCACAGAATCTACATCCCATTCTACATCCAACTTGATTTGATATACAAACTGTAACTCTGTCTTCATAATCCATCATTACAGATTCTATTATATTACCATCATTTAATTCAAATAAATATTTTCTAGTTTTATCTACCTTAGATTTTAAACTTAATTCTATTTTTAAGTTACCAATATAAGAAACTTCATCAAGCTTGTCTCTTAAAGACTTTGGTATATTTTTCATATCATCAAAAGTTTTTGCACCTTTATATATCCATGAATAAATTTGAGACCCTCTAAACGCTGGTTCTCCTATGGATTTGACAAATTCTTTTAATTCTTCTTCTGTAAAGTTTTTTAATGCTACTTTATTTTGACTCATATTATCACTACCTTACTCTTTTTAATTTTGCTATAAAGAAACCATCCATACCATGAATATTTGGATATATTTTCAAATATCCTTTTTCTTGGTTATCTAAATCTACATTTACTTCATCAATAGGTACTAATTCAAAGTTATCATTTTCCTTTAAAAAATTGTTTATCACTTCTATATTTTCACTATCTAATATAGTACATGTACTGTATAAAAGACTTCCTCCTACCTTAACATACTTAGATGCATTTTCTAAAATCTTTTTTTGTAAAGCTGGTAAATCTTTTATTTCACTTTTTGATTTATATTTTATTTCTGGCTTTCTTCTTATTATACCCAGACCTGAGCAAGGAACATCAGCTAGAACATAATCAAATTTATCTATACTATTTTCATCCAAAATAGATGCATCAAAGTTTTGAACTTCTACATTAGTAAGACCCAATCTATTTACTGTATTATTTATAAGTTTTAGCTTATGATCAAATACATCTCTAGAAATTACCTTACCTGTATTTTTCATAAGTGTTGCTATATGAGTAGTTTTACCTCCAGGAGCACTACATACATCTAATGCATTTGATTTCTCTTTTGGATTTAAAACTCTTGATGCTATCATAGAACTTATATCTTGTATTGTAAATAACCCTTGTTTAAATAATTCATTATTTTCTATATCCTTAAGATTTTCAACTCTTATAGCTTCATCTACAATAGATACTTTATATGCTTTTAAACCACTTTCTTTCAACTTTTCTATAAGCTCATCTCTAGTAATTTTCAATGTATTAGTTCTTAAATATATACTTGGCTTTTCATTATTAGCTTCTATTAAATCTTCTGTAAAATCTTTTCCAAAGCTATTAATAAAGTTTTTTATCATCCAAGGACTGTATGAATATTTAGTGGATAAGTACATTATATCGTCATTTTCTATATCTACATTTAATATTTCTTCTTTATTTCTTATAATATTTCTAAGTATTGCATTTACAAATCCGCTAGATTTTCTATCATATTTCTTAACTAAATTAACAGTTTCATTTACAGCTGCGTAATCCGAAATACTATTTAAAAACGCAATCTGATAAATTCCCATTCTTAGTAATATTTTAACACAAATTGATAGTTTTTGCGTATTTATCTTTGAGAGTTTATTTATAACATAATCTAAATAATATTTATTTTCAACAACTCCATACACAATTTCTGTAGCTAATCCTCTATCTTGATTTGAAATTCTTAAATTTTTGAAATGTTTATTTATTGCTATATTAGAATAATTATTGTTTTCTTCTATATCACAAAGAATCTTAAATGCTATCTCTCTTGCCTTCATAATATTGTCTCCTTCTATTTTACACAGAAAAAGTCCTAGAAACTCTAGGACAATCTCCATTTAATCATTATCTCTATTAGCTATTGCTACTAATCTAAGTAATTGAAGTACTGATGTTAATGCTGCTGCAACATATGTTAATGCCGCTGCTGTAAGTACTTTTCTACTTTGATTTAACTCTTTACCTTCAACAATACCTAAGTTTCCAAGTTGAACTAATGCTCTATTAGAAGCATTAAATTCAACAGGTAAAGTTATTATTTGAAATAAAACTGATGCTGAAAATAAAAGTATACCTATTTCTAAAAATGGACCTCTCATAATAAAACCTAATGCAATTAAAAGCCATGATATATTTGATGCAAAATTTACTACAGGAACTAAACTACTTCTTAAATTTAAAGGTGTATAACCTTTAGCGTGTTGAATTGCATGACCACATTCATGAGCTGCAACAGCTACTGATGTTACTGATGTTCCATAGTATATATCTTGAGATAATCTTAATATCTTACTTCTTGGGTCATAATGGTCTGTTAAATGACCTCTTACCATTTCAACTCTAACATCATATAATCCATTTGATTCTAGTATCCTTTTTGCTACTTGTTCACCTGTAAATCCTCTTTGAGTATTGACTCTTAAAAATCTACTAGTTGTAGAGCTTACTTTAAATTGAGCATAAATTGTAAAAAGTATAGCTGGAACTAATATTATCATAGTAGGATCAAATCCATAATATCCATAACCACCGTAACCATAATATGGCATTAAAAACACTCTCCCTTAGTACTTATTTTTTTACCAGTTAAAAAATTTATTGCACTTTCAACTTCATGTATATCTATAAAAGTATCTACACATGGTCCATTTGGTCTTTTATTAAATACACCTAACACTGGTATATGCTTCATATCTTGAATACCAGATATCAAATCTCTTTCACAAGCTACAGCTATAACAGCTTTAGGTTTATTTTCCATAATTATTTTTCTAGCTAATGTTCCACCTGTAGCTATGAATATATTTATTCCTATTTTTTCTTTTAATTTAATTAACTCACCTATATTACATAATCCACATTTTGCACAATTTTCTATTTTATTAGTAACCTTTAATTTACAACTATTTTTTTGTACACAATGAGGTACAAGTATTATTATATCTCCGTAATTAAAATTATATTTATTATTATATATATAGGTATTATTTAACTTTACATATATTTTTCTTATCTCATTCTTAGGTATACCTATAGATGAAGCTATAAAAATCACTGAATTAAATAATAAGTTTGCAATTTTTAAGTTAATTTTCATTAAACTATAGCTAACTTTTTTATCCTTAATTATATTATAAGTAACTATCGTTGAAAAAATTATAACTATTATTATAGATAATACTAAAATATTAATTAATAGTCCAAATATATGAGCTAAACTAGATATAAATATATTTACAATAACAGTACCTAAAATAAGTATTGCTACTAGTATGCCTATTGTTGTTATATATTTTTTGACATCTATCATATTCACACCTAACTTAATATTGTATTAGTGTTTATACTATTTCCTTTTATAAATTCAGACACCGGTACTCTTTTCTTTCCTGGCATTTGAATTTCTTTAACTAAAACTACGTTATCCTTAGTGCTTACTCTTATACCATCTTTATCAACCTTAACTATTGTTCCTGGTTCTTTATTGCTAGTTTCATTTAAAACTTCAGTTTTCCATATCTTCATAGTAGATCCTTCGTAATTTGTATAAGCACTTGGCCATGGATTTACACCTCTTACAAGATTATGTATTTCTCTTGCTGATTTTGACCAATCTATTTGACCTAAAGCTTTATTCATCATTGGAGCATATGTAAACTCTTCATGATTTTGAGGTATTCTAGGAGCACATCCTTTTTCTATTTGTTTTAGTGTTTCTATTAAAACATCAGCTCCTATATCCTTCATTTTGTCATGAAGTTCACCTGCAGTTATTTCATCATCTAGATCAAATTCTTCTGTTAATATCATATCTCCAGTATCTAGACCTTCATCCATATACATAGTAGTAACTCCAGTCTTTTCTTCTCCATTTATTATTACCCAGTTTATCGGAGCTGCTCCTCTATATTTAGGTAGTAATGAAACATGAACATTTATACATCCAAATTTAGGTATATCTAATATTGATTTTGGAAGTATTTGACCAAATGCCACTACAACTATAATATCTGGGTTTAATTCTTTTAAAGTTTTTACAAACTCTTCATCTCTAGCCTTTATTGGCTGATATACTGGTATGTCATATTTTAAAGCTAATTCTTTAACAGGTGGCATACCTAGTTTCTTACCTCTATTTTGTGGTTTATCTGGTTGAGTTACAACACCTATTAAATCATATTTTTCATCTATAAGTTTTTGTAAACATCCTGTAGCTATATCAGGTGTTCCCATAAATAGTACTCTCATTTTATCCGCTCCTATTATTTCTCTACTTTATCTACATATAATATTCCATCTAAATGATCTATTTCATGGCAGAATGCTCTAGCTAAAAACTCTTCTCCTTCTATTTCAAACAATTGACCTTTTCTATTATAAGCTCTTACCTTTACAACATTTGGTCTTTTTACTATTCCTGATTCTCCTATAACACTTAAGCATCCTTCTTCTCCTATTTGTTCTCCAGATGTTTCTATTATCTCAGGATTTATAAGTTCTATTATTCCATCACCTATGTCTATAACTACTATTCTTTTTAATATACCAACTTGAGGTGCAGCAAGACCTACTCCATCAGCATTATACATTGTTTCTGCCATATCATCTAATATTTGTATTATCTTTTCATCGATTACTTCAACAGGCTTTGCTTTCTTTCTTAGTACTGGTTCTCCTATTTGAACTATTTCTCTTAATGCCATTTTTTATTCCTCCTATAATACACTGTTTGGGTTAATGTCTATTGATATGTTTATTTCTTTATTAAAAACAATATCTCTTTTTGTTATACATATATACTTTATTATACCCTTTAATAAATTAATTTCAATATTATCATCTTTAAATAATATTTGCCATCTATAATTTTGATTTATCTTAGAAATTGAACAAGGACTCGGTCCTAATATAAATTCAAAATCTGTTATGCCTCTTGCCTTTAATAAATAAATAATAGAATTGTACATATTTTGAATATTCTTCTTTACTAATTTTTCATCTTCTCCACTTACTACTACACTTATCATATTGTTAAATGGAGCATATCCAAATACTTTCCTTACTTTTATTTCATCCTCATAAAATCCTTCAAAATCGTAGTTAATAGCTCTCCTTATTGAATAATTATCTGTATCATAAGTTTGAAGAATTACTTTACCTTCTTTATAAGATCTTCCTGCTCTTCCTGAAACTTGAGTTATTAATTGAAATGTAGTTTCAAAACTTTTAAAATCTGGGAAGTTCAATATCATATCTGCAGATAAAATACCAACTAAAGTTACATTATCAAAATCTAAACCTTTACTTAGCATTTGTGTACCTATTAATATATCAGCTTCTTTATTTTTAAATTTATTTAATATTTCTTCAAGTGATCCTTTTTTCGAAGTTGTATCTTTATCCATTCTAAGAACTCTAAGCTCTGGAAAAATTACTTTTAATTCTTCTTCTATTTTTTGCGTACCCACTCCAAAAGGCTTAATATATGTACTACTACATTCTGGACACTTATTAGGTATTTCTCTTTCATAACCGCAATAATGACATCTTCCTATATTTTTTCCTTTATGATATGTAAGAGATATATCACAATTTTCACATTGGAATACATATCCACAACTTCTACATGATACAAAACTTGCATATCCTCTTCTATTTAAAAATAATATCACTTGATTATTATTTTTTACAGCATATTTTATTTCCTCTTGGAGTTTAAGGCTAAATATACTTTTATTTCCATTATTCAATTCTTCCTTCATATCTACAACTTCAATCTTAGGTAATGGATTTTTATTTGCTCTTTGTTTTATTTCAATAATATTATATTCTCCATTTTTTGCTTTATAATATTCATCTATAGATGGTGTTGCAGAACCTAATACTAATGATATATCATTTTTATTGGAAATAAATTTTGCAACTTCTATTGCACTAAATTTAGGATTTTTTTCTGATTTATAAGAAGTTTCATGAAACTCATCAATTATTATAACTCCTAAGCTATTAAAAGGTGCAAATAAAGCAGATCTTGCTCCTATTAGTATTCTTATATTACCAGCTTTAATAGATTTATAAACATCATGTTTTTGTCCTTCGGATAATTGACTATGAAAAACCCCTACAATATCTCCAAATCTATTCTTAAATCTAGTTATAGTCTGAGGTGTTAAAGCAATCTCTGGCACTAATACTATACTATCTAATCCTTGACTTAAAGCATACTCTATTATTTCCATATACACTTCTGTTTTTCCACTACCTGTTACTCCGTATAACATATAAGGCTTTTTGTTTTTATCAAACATTTCCTCTATAACTTTATTACTCGCATTTTTTTGTTCTTCATTTAGATATATTTCTTTTTGCTCTAGGGTATAAGCACTCTCTAGATTTCTATAGTGATCTTTTAATTCGATATTTATTAAATTCTTATTTTGAAGCGATACTATACTTTGTTTAGATACTTTTAATATATCAATCAAATCATTAATTTCTACTCTATCATTATTTTTTAAAAAATTTACTATTTCCTTTTGTTTTACACCTAAGTTTATTTTATTTCTCTTTAAATAATCATCAACTTCATCAATGCCTATTGAAAGTGATATATAGCACAAATTCTTTTCATTCTTATGATTTTTATATTCCCATTTTAAATTAATTATATTTTTTTTACTCATTTTATCTAATATATAATTTATATTGGGTATTTTCTTTAACTTTTCAACTTTCAGTTTTCCTTTTGATAATTGTATTTTACTAATAATTTCTTTTTGTGTCTCATCTAATGATGATATTAAATTTTTAAATTCATTATCATTTAAATCTAATACTTCATCACTTAAACTTATAACTTTATAATTATTTAGTTTATAACCTTTAGGATATATTAAATTTATACAATCTATATAAGTACAAAGATATCTATTTTTCATCCAATTCACAAGTTCTAAATCTTCTAATTTAAAAATAGGTTCTTCATCTAATACATCTACTATATCCTTAAGTTTAATATTTTCTTCTAAAGTATCAGATATTTTAAATACAAAAGCCTCGGTAGGTTTATTTCCTTTTCCAAACGGTACTAAAACTCTATGACCAACACATATCTGATTTTCTAAAAATTCTGGTATTTTATATGTAAATAAGTTATCAGTGTGAAAAGTATTGCTTCTCACTATGACTTTTGCATATTTTTCCATATTATAACCTCTATTTTTTATTATATCTTTTAGTTAAATTATATCCTATTATGTAAAAATATAAGCATCTATATTAATAGATGCTTATACACTAAGTAGCTCTTTTATTTTATCTAAAATAATATTTGCTACCTCTTCTTTTTTCATTTTAGGATAATCAGTAATATTACCTTCTTTATCTATGATTTTAACTATATTAGTGTCTACACCAAATCCTGCACCTTCTTTAGTTAAATCATTAGCTACTATAAAATCTAAATTTTTCTTTTTTATCTTAAGATTTGCATTTTCTATAAGATCATTTGTTTCTGCTGCAAATCCTACTAATATTTTATCTTTTTTTATTTTACCTATTTCTAAGGCTATATCCTTATTTCTATCTAATTCTATGAATAAATCATCTTCAGACTTCTTTATCTTTTTATTAGAGTAATTTTTAGGCTTATAATCTGCTACTGCTGCACTTTTTATAATTACATCATTTTCATCTAAGTTTTCTAAAACAGCTTCATACATCTCTTTTGCAGACTCTATTTTCACTATTTTCTTTAAATTTTGTGGAGGATTTAAATTTGTAGGTCCTGTTATAAGAGTAACATCTGCACCTCTTTCTATAGCCTCTTTAGCTATAGAATATCCCATTTTTCCTGTTGATCTATTAGTTATGTATCTCATAGGATCAATACATTCAATTGTAGGTCCAGCAGTTACTATTATACTTTTTCCTTTTAAATCTTGTTCTTTTGAAAGTAATTTAACAACTTCATCAACTATAATTTCTGGAGAGGCCAATTTTCCTTTACCTGTATCTCCACAAGCAAGTCTACCACTTTCTGGCTCTACAAAATTATATCCTAGTTCTTTTAATGTATTTATATTTTTTTGCAGTATTGGATTTTCATACATATTAGTATTCATAGCCGGTGCTATTAATACTTTTGCCTTTGTTGCCATAACTGTTGTCGTAAGCATATCATCTGCTATTCCGTTTGCAATTTTACCTATAGCATTAGCTGTGGCTGGTGCTATTAAAAATACATCAGCTCTTTTAGCTAAGGATATATGTTCTACATCCCAAGTTTTAGGATCTTCAAACATATCACAAACTACATAATTTTGGCTTAATGATTGAAATGATAATGGAGTAACAAATTCTGTTGCAGATTTTGTCATTATTACATTAACATTTACGCCAAGTTTTCTTAATCTACTTATAACATCTAATGTTTTGTATACAGCTATACCACCACTTACTCCTATTACAACAGTTTTATCCTTTAACATAGAACTTACTCCTCTTCTATAGTATGTTCTTCTATTGTTAATTCTTCTTTTTTATCTATTTCTTCTTGAGTTAGTAATCTAAATGTTATTTTTTCATCTGCAACTTCTTGAGTAGCTATAGTTACAGGCTTGTTATTATCTGTATTTTTAGTAGAAACATAAACTTCTGCTCCATCTATTATTTCTCTTGCTCTCTTTGCAACAGTTCCAACTAAATAATATCTGTTGTCTATCTTATCTAATACTTCATTTATTGATGGCTTTAACATTTTATAATTCCTCCTTAAATTTATCTATAATGTTATTTTTATATCTAGTAACTTTATTTTTCTCAGATAGTATTATAGCTTCAACATCATTAACTGATTTTTCTATATCTTCATTAACTATAAAATAATCATAATTAACTATTTGGTTTATTTCTTCAAAAGCACAGCTAAATCTTTTTTCTATTTCTTCTTGAGTTTCTGTTCCTCTTCCTACAATTCTACTTTTTAGTTCTTCTAATGATGGCGGAAGAACAAATATAAATACACCTTCTGGATAAACTTCTTTTATTTGTCTTGCTCCTTGCATTTCTATTTCTAGTATAACATCTTGACCTTTTTCTAAGCATTCTATTATAGCAGCCTTTGGAGTTCCATAAAAGTTATCGTATATTTGAGCATGTTCTAAGAATTCACCATTTTCTACCATTTTTGTAAACTCTTCTTTTTCTATAAAGAAGTAATTAACACCATGTACTTCTCCATTTCTTGGTTTTCTAGTTGTAGCTGATACTGATAATTTTATCTGATCATTTTTGTTTAATAACGCTTTACATATCGTACCTTTTCCTGCACCTGATGGACCTGATACAACTAATAATAGACCTTTTCTGTTAAGCATTAATCTCTTCCTTTCTATTTGTTCATATAATTATGTCTTAAAATCTATTTAATAATTTATAATTATTCTATATTTTGTATTTGTTCTCTTATTTTTTCTAATTCACTTTTTACTTCCACAACTAAATTAGTTATATTTAAATCAGAAGATTTAGAACCTATCGTATTTGTTTCTCTATTCATTTCTTGAATTAAAAAGTCTATTTTTCTACCTATTGATTCGTTTTTTACAACAGTATTTTTTAATTGTTCTATATGACTTTTAAACCTTACTATTTCCTCTGTTATACTGCTTTTATCTGCATATATAGCAACTTCTTGAGCTAATCTATTTTCATCGATTATACTAGGATCTTCTAATATATCACTTATTCTATTTTTTAATTTTTCTTTATAATCAATAACAACATTATATGAGTATTTTTCAATATCTTCAATATAATTTTTAAGAAGATCACATCTATTTTGTATATCCATTGCTAACTTTTGACCTTCTTCACTTCTCATTTCTTTTAACTTAAGAAGTGCATTTTCTAAAGCAACTTTTAACATTGACCATAACTTATCTTCATCATCTTCTTTTTCCTCAGTTTTTATAACATC
>DHKFR23503__coassemble_690_pt1 | contig 51095 bp, 57 predicted proteins | sample DHKFR23503__metabat2_high_PE_003 | metagenome-assembled genome bin DHKFR23503
CATATACCCTACTTTTTATCTGCTACAACAAATTATAAAATCAACATTTATAAAAAATAATCTATATTTATCTAGTTATCTTTCGTGCTAATGTAGCTGTCCATATACCCGTCATAGTTAAACCTAAAAACATCTCAATAGCAGATAAAAATACACTTAAATTTAAAGGAGTTATATCTCCATATCCTACAGTAGTAAAAGTAACAGTACTAAAATATAAACAACTCATAAAATCTGTAACTACATTTCTTTCTGAAAAATTATATGAAAAAACCTCTACATAATTTACAACATTTCCACTAATACTAAGACCTGTAAACATATATAAAACAGCAAATCCAAATATTATCTCTAACGATGTTATAAGTGCATAAGTAGGTCTTTCTCCATATCCACATAATAGCCAATATATAGTTGAATTTATTTTATCTATGCCTGTAAGAGATTTATGTTCAATACATTTAGATAAATAATAATACTCTGATGCATGATTTATTAAATTATTTTCTTCTAATTTTTTAGATATATTTTTATATACTCTCGCAACTTCTTCATAAGACTTTTTATATTTTTTATCTAGCTTAATCGTATCTATAAAAACATATTCATCTAATTTAGTTATATTTTTATCTTCAAATCTAAATTTTTCTATAGTTGAATTTATAATTTTTAATCCTCTACAATCACAATCACTTATTTGATTATTTTCTATAAGCACATTACTAAAAATAGCATGTTCTAAAGTAGATTCTATAAACTTTAAATCGCTAATTCTGCATTCTTTAAATACACTATTTTCTAAATTACAATTTTTAAATATAATTTTCATAAATATACATTCATCTGAAAATATATTTATATTATCAGGTTTATAAAATCTACAATTTTCAAACGAAACATTTTCAAATATACACTTTGAAAATACATTTGCGTTAAATATACAATCTTTAAATATTATATCTTTAAATTTACATCTCTTAAAATTATTTTTATCAAATTCAACATAAGAAATTACATTTAAATCCTTATTTATATATCCTTTTATTCTCTTATCTTCTATATGAGTAAATAATATTTTATCTTTATCTTCTATATTATAATTATCTTCATCTAAATCTTTGTCTCCCCTTATATAATTTTCATATTTTGAAGATTCATTATTATATAAATTGAGTTGTAAATGATAATTTTTTTTATGATTATTAATTCTATTTTCTAATTCTATATTTATACTCTTTTTTATTTTCTCAACATTCCTAAGTTGCATATCTTCCTCCTTTGTTAAGATATTTCTATGTATAAAAAATTATATTCTATAAAATAATAAAATTTCCTACTTTTATAGAATACTTGTCTAATTTAATTAATATAACTATAATATATAAATTTATTTATACAATTTTTAAGGGGGATAAAATGGATAATAAAATTAATGAACTTAAGAGAAACTTACCTAAAGAAAGCTGCTCTTTTTGCACTCACCTTTCTTTAGAAGGACCAGATGAAAACTTTAAATACAATATTAAATGTGTTATATTTGACAAACAACCTAAATGTGACACTAATTGCGAATACTTTGAATCAGAATATAGTAGATTAAATTATTATGACTTAGATAATTTATATATTAAATTTTTAGATTCTTGCTTAAGAGCACCTTTTTCTGAATATAAAAAATCTATACATTGGCAATTATTTAAAAATTATGCTTTAAATAACTTAGGCAATAAATGTTGTGTATGTGGTGATAATAAAGATTTAGATGTTGTTCATGTAACAAAAAATTTAGGAAGAGAAGAATTAGAGGATGTAGTAGTTATATGCCCTAATTGTGTTTATAACTCATAAAAATTATATTTATTTAGATTTCTTAATAATAAGTATATAATTAAAACAACCACACTTTAGACTTTCAATACATTGAATTCTAAAATGTGGTTGTTTCTATAATTTAATATAAATTATTAGTAATAGATTAATATTATTCACTTAAGCTAATTAATTCTACACAAATATTAACATGAATTAGTTTGACAAGAAACTTTTTTTATTGTAAGATTAGTTTGACTTCAAACTTTTTTTGTTAAATATATGAAAAATTTAAGGAGAATCAATATGAATGTTTTAGAAGCTATATATGCACGTAAGAGTATAAGAAAATTTAAAGATGAAGCTGTACCAAAAGAAGATATACTAAAAATGTTAGAAGCAGCAACTCAAGCGCCTTCACCAAAACATCAACAAAACTGGAATTTTGTTGTATTAACTAATCGTGAATTAATAAATAAAATGGCTGATATAGTAACAGAGAGCCATGAAAAATTAGGTGAAATAGCAAAAACTGAAAAAGATAGAAAAATCCATATGAGTGTAATAAAATATTATACATGTTTTAAAAATGCACCAGCAGTAATAATTGTATATGGTTCAGAATATAAAATGATAGAATATAAAATATTAAAAGAAAATAATGCATCTCAAGAAATACTAGATATGTTAGTATCTCCTCAATCAGCTGCTCAAGGAATAGGAGCTGCAGTTGAAAACTTCCTATTAGCAGCAACAGATATGGGATATGGAACTTGTTATATGACAGGACCTACTCATGCTAAAGCTAAATTAGAAGAATTAATAGGTTTTAATAAACCAGGATTTGAACTAATGTCTATGATAGCTTTAGGAGTTCCTCAAGATGAAACAGCTCCTAAACCACCTCGTAAGCCTATTGAAGATGTTGTAACATTTATTGACTAAGAATATATAATTTATTTACAATTTAAATGCCTCAATACTGAGGCATTCTATTTTTCATTTTCCATTTTAAAGTTAGAATTAAGTTTTCTAAGTAATCTTAAAAATTCTTCTTTTTCTTCTGGTGTAAAATCTTTATAGGCAGTTTCTCTAACTTGAGATGAAATAAAATTAAAGGTATCCTCAATATCTCTAGCCTTAGAGGTTAAGCTTATATAAGTAACCCGTTTATCAGTGATAGATTTTTCTTTTTGTATATATCCTAAAGTTATAAGTTTATTTACTAATGGAGTTACCGTAGATTTATCTTTTCCAATTTTTTTAGCTATTTCTTTCATAGTAAGCTTTTTATCACTTTCGTAAAGTGCTGTTAGTATATTACCATGTGTTGGAATTAATTCTGTTAAATTATTCTCTTTTAATTTATTTTCAATAAATTTTATCATATTAGCTTTAGTTCTACTAATAAAATAAATTATATATTTGTCTTTCATAATAATTCTCCAATCTAAATAAGAGTTTTTTCATATTCATATCTATAATATCACATATAAATATGTAAATATATAATTTTATAATGGGTTACTCTGTATAATATCTAAAGTATCTTTATTTCACACTTTATAATAATTATGAATTTAATTATATTATATAAAATATTTAATTTTTTTCCAATTCTAGAATAACTTCATTAATTTAATATAAAGTTTTTTATTTTAAATTAATGAAGTTATTTTATTTTCAAGTGACTATTTAAACTAATATACAATTTAAGTAATTTATTAGATATAGATAATTTATATATTTGTTATAAAAAATAATATCTATGTAAATAATAATTTATATATTATTTTATGGAGGTATAAATATGACTTTAAATTGTTCTGCTTGTAACTGTATTCATAATAACTCTGGTACTTGTTATGCCGGACAAATAACTATATCTGGATCACATTCATCTAAATCATCAAATACACATTGTTCTACTTTCTCAGAAGGAGAAGGAAACTTAACTAATTTATCTAGTAATTATTTTACTACATCTAATGACATAGCTTGTAAAGCAACTAATTGTTATTATAACAATCAATGTACATGTGTTGCAGATAGCGTACATATAAATGATAAAAATGCAAACTGCGATACATTTATAATAAAATAAAAACAAAACCTATTAGTTAAATAACTAATAGGTTTTGTTTTTACATTTAATAAAATATTTTCATATATTAATTTCTATCATAAACTTTTATATTTTAATATATATCTTACATTTTTCCTTCAATATGTTCTATTGCTTTTTTTATAATACTTGGTGCAATAGCACATTTTTCTTCTGATACTGCACACACTGCAAATCTTAATCCCTTTTTAAGCGGTACTACAAATACATTGTCCTTTGTCAATTCTTCACTAACAGCTTTAGGATTTTCACAAGGTATACTTATAAAAAATCCATCTATATAAGGAAAAATATCAAGGTTGCATTTTTTAGCACTTTCAACAAATGCATTAGCTCTTTTACTTAACATATCTTTATATATTTTCTTTTCATCCATATATTCTTTGTATTTTTTAGGGTCATCAATTATATTACTAAGAATTTTCATAGGAGCTCTGTTACAATTTGACCAGTTTGCTCTACATGAATGAATACAAGAATAATAAAATTGTTCTGCTACCTCTTCACTAGATGATATACAAATAGCTGCCCCCATTCTCATTCCATAAGCAGTAAATCCTTTTGACATACTAAATCCAACTATAACTAATATATTTTCTGGTAAGTTTGTAAATTTCTTAAAGAATTTCCTACATCCATTATCATCTTTTACAAAGTCTATATATGCAACGTCTATAAATAGAATTACTTTTTTCTCTTTATTTTTAGACACATCTTTTGATAAGTTTAATATTTTATCCCAATCATCATCTGAAACACTATATCCTGTTGGATTATGAGCTGGTGTATTTAATATAGTGAATATTCGTTCTTGTTTAGATGCTATATCTAAGAATCTTTCTTTAAAAGAATTAAAATTGAAATTATTATTTTCATCAAATAGTTGGTATGTAGTTATTTTTCTTCCTACTTCTTCACTTATGTTTACATATGGACTCCAAAACCAATCTGATGTTAATATTTCATCACCTTCATTAGTATAATTCCACACTGCAAGTTTTATAGCTCCACTTCCCCCTGGAGATGCAACTGCTTTTATATATGCATCTGGAAAAAAATCTTTAAAACAAGCTTTTTTAACTGATTCTAAATAATCCTTTTGCCCTTCTATTGATGCATATGCTGCTATTTCAGCATTTGGTAATGACTTATATTCATCAAAGACCGTATTTAAAGTTATAAGATTTCCATCATCATCTGTCAATGCTCCTATAGTAGCATTTATTACATTTTCTTTACCTACATTTTTTATAGCCTTTTGAGCCCTTTCTGATATGTTAAAGATTGGATCTGAAACTCTTGGCCAATTAGCATGTTTTGCAACCATTGTTTCTTTCATAAAAATCACCCTTTTAAGATTAATCTAATACTATTGTATATTTTATTCTATGATTTTTATTTTTAAAACTATTTTATATAATAAATAGTCTTTGTTATATTATTATGATAAAAATAACCATGCCATAGTATTTTCAATAATTTTAATTATAAGGTATGGTTATTTATCTAGTTTGATATAAATTATTTGTAATATATTAAAATTGTAACTAAAATAACTTCTGTTTTTTTAAATTAATTCAATAAATCTATTCTTAATAATAACTCTAGTTATATATCTATCTTTATTCAATATATTTATGAAAATATCTTTAACTCAGTCAATTTCTTTATTCTTTTACTTATTTGTATAAACTTAAATAAAGCTAAATAATTAGATATACTCTATTTAAATTTAGTATATATATCTATACTATTAATATATTTATTAATAGATATAATTTATGGTATGGAGGTACATTTTTATGCAGCTTAGAAATAATAAAATGTATATTCCAACTGATAAAGGCTCTTTATCTGTTGAAGGAGTTGGATATTTAGAAGTTGAGTCTGACTTAATTAGATTAAATCTTGGAATTACAAGTAATAATGAAAGTGCTAAAGAAGCTAAAGATAAAAATTTACAAATACTTGAAAACTTAATTACTAGCTTAATTGATTATGGTATACCTAAAGAAGATATAAATACTAAAGATATATTAGTTTCTAAAAACTATATTGGATGTGATAACCAACAAGCATCATTTATCGTAACTAATTTAGTTACTGTTATGATACATGATATATCAAAATTAAAAGACATTTATTCTTTAGCTATAGAAAATGGAGCCAATGATAATATAAGTGTAGACTTCTTGCTATCTAACCCAGGCTATTATTACAGTAAAGCACTAAAAAAAGCTAGTAAAGATGCACTTAATAAAGCAACCTTACTAGCTAGTAGTTTTAATATAAGATTTAATCCATCTCCATTTAAAGTAATTGAAAAAAGTTCTTCTTTGTACTCTATTGCTTATTCTACTTCTAAGTCATATGCATCTTCTCAACAAGATCTATCATCTGGAATAGTTAAAATTACAGCAGAAATTGAAGCAATATTTACTACTATTTTATGTTAACTAAAAAAGTCTACATTAAAGTAGACTTTTTATAACGAATAGGAAATTATATTCATTTTTAAATTGTGGATAAATATAATTTCCGTAACGAGTTTCAAAAAAATTAGTCTTACAAAATCTTAAAGAAAAATTTTTTATATTACACAATTTTCTATTTGAATTATATAATCTTGACACTTTTCACACATTATTATACTTACTATATAACTATCATCAACCTTACCTTGTCTAGATAATTTGTTAAACGATAAACCTTTATACTCTTTACTTATATCACTTATTATATATTCTCCATCTTTAGTAAGAATATAAAAATGATACTCTAAAAATCCGAAAAACTTTTGCTTTTCTTTCACACCTGCTAAACACTCAGGACATGCCTCTTGATAGTATTCTATATCAAAATCAACATCATCAGCTTCATTTAACATATTTAATATATTATCAACCGTTATACCTTTAACTGGCTTTTCTTCATCATTTATTAACTCACTACAATTATTTTCATTTAATACATATTCTGTATCTTCATAAGTAAACTTATATTCACTCATATTAACACCTCTTTACTTTATTCAATTTCTGATTTAAATGGAACATCTTCATTTATTGCTTGTATATATTCATCTTCATCTATATAACCAAGCTCTTTCATCTTATATAATATAACTTCCTGTCTTTTTTTAGCTTCTCTATGTTCCTTATATTTAGCTGGACTATTAGTTATTCCTACTAACATAGCACTTTGAGCTAAAGTTAAATCTTGTACATCTTTTCCAAAATACACCTTTGAAGCTTTTCCTACTCCATAAGCTGACTTACCGAAGTAAACATTATTTAAATAAGTGCATAGTATTTCATCTTTAGTCATAAACTTGTCCATTTGAGTAGCATAATACATATCTTTTATCTTTCTTGTTATTGTTTTATCTTCACTTGTTAAAAGATTTTTAGATATTTGCATTTCTATAGTACTTCCACCTTGAATAGTATCTGAAAATATATTATGAAGTACAGATCTTGTTAAAGATATAATATCTACACCTTGATGCTCATAAAATCTTTCATCTTCTATAGAAACTAATGCCTCTTTTAAATATTTAGGTATTTCCATATCAGGAACTACTTCACTACTTATATAACTCTCTCTCAATATTTCTTTATTTATAACTTTTGTATCTTTTAAAGATGATATTACAACTAATGATCCAATTGCTGATATTCCAATTGATGCAATCAATAAAATACTCAAAAATACATTTAATAATTTAAAACGCATTTTTTTCTTTGCTTTTTTTCGTTTTTTAGCTCTACTAGATTTATTTATATTATCTCTTTTTATTTTATTATTTTCTATTTTGTTTTCATATCCTACATTATCTAATCTTACTTTTTCTTCATAATATCTTTGGTGTTGCTTAGATTTATAATTGTAATCATTTGAACTTACTTTTTTTCTTCTTATTCTATTGTCATCATTATAATTCATATTCTCCTCCTCAATATTATAAAATTAATTATACATTGTTATATAAAATAAATCAAAGCACAAATTTGTAATATATTTATAAAATAAGTGATTAAAATTATAAAATTGGGGAATTATATATTTTGTACTATTTATTAAGGAGGTGATTACAAATGGCTTACTTTATAACAGATGCTTGTATAAGCTGTGGAGCTTGCGAGCCTGAATGTCCAGTTAACTGCATATCTGCAGGAGATGACAAATACATAATAGATGAAAATATATGCATAGAATGTGGTACATGCAATAGTGTATGTCCAGTTGATGCTCCTCAACCTGAGTAATAAAAAAGAAAAGCATTTGCTTTTCTTTTTTATTTTATATTTATAGTTTGTACTATAGTATTATTTTTAGTATCTTCTATATCAGAAAACTCTAATCTTATAGGCTCTTTAATATTATGTAATGCTACTCCCATTTTTAATGTCTTACTTTCTCCACTTTTTAAGTTTCCTATAAGTCCATGTACCTCATCCTTATATGTACTTACAAAATATTTTGTTGATAAGTCTCCTTGATATGGATATACATCTAAATTAGCTAATTCAATGTCATTTACACCATTATTTTTTACATCTACTGTTATTATTGCAGATGCATTATAGACTTCATCTAATTCTATTGATGAATCATTTATTGATATTTCTTTTACCTTTATATTTATATCTTTATTATTTGTATTATTTATCAATATCTGTTCATCATCTATATGATTTTTTTCTAAACAAGTAGATACAGTAGATGAGAATATTAATAAAAATATAGTAGCTATGCTTTTAAAAAATCTAATCTTCATACTTTCCTCCTAACAATTTTTTTTATTTTATGCATAAGAAGAAATTTTATTCATCATTAGTTAAATATGGATAAATTTTAAAAATAAAAATATATTTTATTTTTTACGATTTTTTTCGACATTTCTCTTGATTTTTTTGTCGAAATTTGTTATTATTAATTCAAGGTTATCCCCTAATAACCGATTATTTTACTCCCCAAATAAAATATATTCCCTAATAAACCCCTTTTTATAATATATTTTACCCCTTTATAGCCTTACTTGATCGGATTAAAGTAAGGCTATTTTTTCATATTTTTTTATTATATCTCTTATAACTCGATATCCCTTTGCTTTTGTTTCAACATATAAACTTTCTCTATAATCATCTATAATTTCCCACATATTTCCATTTTTAATCATCATTATATTTATATACTTATCATTTGTATTTAAAGTCCATGTAAATTTTTCTTCATTTTCTTTATTATAATACCAATCTAAATGTGTATTTATACAAGATATATCATTCATAATATCTAAAACATTTTCATATCTATCGTAAGTATTAATATTGATACATTTTTCAATTATATTTATCATTACCTTAGGTATATGGGGTAAATATTTTTTTCTAATCGGAAATTTACCTTTTGCACAAGCTATCTTTAAACTATTTAAATCCTTATATCGTCTTGCTTGCTTATTATATTCTTCATTACCATTACATAATCTATATAGTGTAGTACCTATTTGATATATATCTATTTTTTTATTTATAGTTGAATTTGTACACTGTTCCGGTGCTATATGCTTATAATATACATTTTTTAATTTTGCATTACCTAAGCTATTTAAATATAACGCAGAACCAAAATCTGTAAGTATTGCACTTCCTTCATTGCTTATCAATATATTATTAGGCTTTATATCACAATGTACAATATTATTTTCATGAACCCAATATATCGCCGAAAGAAAATCTAATGAGAATTTTATTATTTGTCTTAATGTAAGGTTTTGATTTTCTATTAGATGCTGAAGAGATCCATTTTTTAAATATGGCATAGTTATATATATATAGTCATTATCATAAGATGCGGAATGTATTTTCATTATATTTGGATGATTTAATTTATATATTTTTTTTGATTCATCAAAATATCTTCTAGGTTCCTTTAGAACTTCCTTATCTATTTGTTTTAATATAAATTTAGATCCAACTTGTAAATCTTTTACAATATATAATGATGAGTTAACACCTTCTGACTTTATTTTTTTTATTATTTCAAAGTCAAATCGAGTTCTTAATTGCATATTTCCACCCCATAACTAGATAGTAATTCTTCTAATGTTGCCTCAAACTTTATAGTATACATCTCTAATCTATCTTTTATATTTAAATATGCCTTTTTTACTTTATTTTGTTTTATTATAATACTTATAAATTTTCTTATATATTCTAACTTATCTCCAATACTAAATGATACCGGTATTCTTATTTCATTTTGTTGGATAATATTTTTCTTGTCATTATATATAGAAAATATTTCAAATTGAATTTTATCTATATATATATTTATAGATATTAAATTCATAATATTAACCCCCTATAAAATAATCTCGTCTTTATATACTATGAATTTAACTTAAGATTAAACACTATTTATAAAAATTTCAATTAATCTAGTAAAACATTACATATTAATAAATAATTCATATATTCTAAAAACCATTTTAAATTAAAACTAATATCATTATATAAATATATTTTAATCTTATAATCAATTATTGAAGTAATATAATTTATTTAAGCGTAAAAAAAGAAGCCTTATTAGCTTCTTTTTATATTTTATCCTTAATTGTTAAAAACAGTTTTGCTGTAGCTAAAGTATCACTATCAGCTCTATGAGCATTTTTATTTTCTATATTATAGTAGCTACAAGCAGTTTCTAATTTTTTATTTTTCCCTTTATATGATTTTACTTGCTTTAACATCTCTAATGTACAAATATAATTTGTTATTGGCTCTAAGTTTAAAAGTTCTAAATAATAATTTAAAAATTTTAAATCAAACTTTGCATTATGAGCTATCATAGTCTTATCTCCTAAATATTTTCTAAATCTAGGTAAAACTTTTTCTATACTCTCTTCATTCTCTACCATATCATCACTTATATTAGTTATCTCTGTTATAAAATAAGGTATATGACTTTTAGGCTTTATTAATCTTGAGTAATTTCTTACTATTTTATCTTCATTTATTTCAGTTATACCAATTTCTATTATTTCACAACCTTTATATGGATCAAGCCCTGTTGTTTCCAAATCTACAACTACATATTCTTGCATAACCATTCTCCTTATTATAGCTAAAAGTTTACTTAAATCATATCTTAATAGTAAAATAAGCACCTATAATATTATATATAAGGTGCTTATTTTTTAATAGTTATTTTATATATGGAAGTGGATTTACATGATTTCCATTTATTCTTACTTCAAAATGAAGATGAGGACCAGTAGAGTTTCCTGTAGAACCCATTTTAGATATCACTTGCCCTTTTTGAACTCGCTGTCCAACTGATACATTTAATTCATTGTTATGGGCATAAAGTGTTACCTTTCCATCATCATGTTGTATCATAACAGTTTTTCCATATCCTCTTTGAGTCCCTGAAAATATTACTTTTCCTGAGTCTATAGATACTATAGGTGTTCCTGTTGGTCCTGGTATATCTATTCCAGTATGCATTTTTCTAGTGTTAAATATAGGATGTATTCTATATCCATATGGAGAACTTATTCTAGAATATCCTGGTACTGGCCAAGAACCACTAGATATAATTTGCCCATCTTCAACAACTACACTTTGTGAAGCTATTTTTTCTATTTCTGATTCTAATTCACTTTCTTCTTTTTCTAATTCAGCTTTTAATTTTTCTACTTCTATTTTATCATTATTTAAAGATTCATTATCTTTTTCTAATAATAATTTTAAATCTTCTTGTTCAACTTTTTTCTTTTCTATTTGACTTTTCTTTTCTTCTATTTCCTGTTTATTTTCATCAAGTTCTGTTAAAATTTCTTTATCTTGTTTTACAATTTGTTTTACTATGTACATATTATTTAAAAAATCAGATATAGATGAACTATTTAATAATATTTTTATATAACTCATAGAATAATTACTATTTATTACTTTTATTCTTTTAGCTAATTGATCTTTATTATTTTTTATATTATTTTCTAACTCATTTATTTCAGATTTTATATCATCTATCTGTAAATCAAGTTCATTTATTTCTTCATTAGTTAAAGATATTTTTTCTTCAATTTCTTTTATTTTAGAGTTTAATTCTATTATTTGTTCATCTAGTCTTAATTGACTATCTCTATTTTCAGTTAATTTTTTTTCTAAATCAACCTGCTCATTTTCACCATACACAAATTGTGTACTAAATATTATACTGCATAAAGTAATTGTCGCTATTATTTTCTTCACTCATTCTCCCCCTAAACTTTATACTTTTAAGTATTTCTTTACTGATATAACACTTCCTAGCACTCCTATTGTAATCCCTGTTATAAATAAAGTAGCTGATAATAATATTGTTATATCAGAAACTTGAATCATCATATTATCATTCATAAAATTAATTGCCTTGCTCACATTTTCTAATATGTAGTCATACATATATATACATGTAAATAAAGCTATAGCTGAACCTATCATACCTATAGTAAAACCTTCTACTATAAATGGAACTTTTATGAAGCTATCACTTCCGCCTACATACTTAATTATTTCAATTTCTTCTTTTTTACTATATACTCTAGTTTTTATTGTATTTGATATTATAACTAAGCAAATTAATATTAAAAATATAATAAGTATACTACCAAAATTTCTAATAGAATCTGAAATTTTAATAAAATTATCTACTACATCTTTATGGTATTCTACGTTTTTAATATTATCTAAATCAGATATTTTACTTGAAACTGAATCTATATTTTCAGAATTTTCTAGTGTAACAATATAGCAGTCATCTAATGGATTTTCTAATCCTTCTAATAAATAAGAATCTTCTCCCCAACTACTTTTCATCTCATCTAACATAGTTTCTTTATCTTTAAACTCTATATTTTTTATTCCTTTTATATTAGATAAATCAGTTTTAATATTATCTAAACTAGATTTATCTAAATTATCTTTTATAGATACTCTTATTTCATTTATTTCATATTCTGTTGCTTTTATAAATTGATTTGTATTTAATACAATACTTGTTATTATTCCTAAGATTATTAAAGATGCTGTAACTGAAATTATAGATATAAAACTCATTGTTTTATTTTTAAAAACACCTTTTATACCTTGATTTACACTATATAAAAAATTAGACATTAAATTCATAATTCTCCCTCTTTGTATCTTTTATTATTTTTCCATTTTCTAACTGTATAACTCTCTTAGGGAATAAATTTATAAGTTCATTATCATGTGTTGCCATTATAACAGTAACACCTTCTTCATTTATATCATTTAATATATTTAATATACCTATAGAATTTTCTCTATCTAAGTTTCCAGTACATTCATCTGCTATTATTATAGATGGTTTATTTACTATTGCTCTTGCTATAGCTACTCTTTGTAGTTCTCCACCTGATAATTCATCTGGATATTTATTATATTTATCATCTATTTTGACCTTAGATAATACTTCCATTACACGTGGCTTTATATCCTTTTTCTTAGCTCCAACAGCTCTCATTGCAATTTCAACATTTTCATATACAGTCTTTTCTTTTAAAATCCTAAAATCTTGAAATATTATACCTAAATTACGTCTATAATTATGTATTTTTTTATATTTAATTTTACCTAAATCTTGTCCTAGTACTGATATCCTTCCTGATGAAACTTTTTCTTCTCTTGTTAAAATTTTAAGTAATGTGGATTTTCCTGCACCAGAATGTCCAACTAAAAATATAAACTCACCTTGGCTTATACCTAAATTTATGTTATTAAGAGATTTGCTTCTATCAGAATATACCTTATCTACATTAGTAAATTTAATCAATTGTATCACTCCATATATTCTATTTTTAAACTAAATCTATATCTATTATATATTATATTTGTCGTTTTTGTAACCTTTTTGTAATATTTTATTATTTTTTTAATTTTTTACTAATTTTAATTAAAATTTAAAAGGCTATTTCAAGATAAAATAAATTTTACTCGAAATAGCCTTTGCTTTAATATTTAGTTTTTTTCATATTTTTTTCATCTTTTAAATATACTAAACCATTTCCTTGTACTGTTCTAGAATAATCTAATACTTTTGTGTGTTTTATTAATTGAGCGTATAACTCTTCTTGTGTTAAATTTCTTTTAAACTCATTTTTAGACCAATTTTTTAATAAAGCCAAACTTCCTGCAACATGAGGTGTAGCCATACTAGTTCCACTCATAACAGCAAACTGATTATTAGGATATGTTGACATTATATCCACTCCAGGTGCAACTACATCTATAGATTTATTAGAATTAGAAAATTTAGCAGGTACGCCTTTCTTATCAACTGCTCCAACAGCTATTACATCTATGTATGCTGCCGGATATGAGTATTCAAAACTATCAGCATTTCCATCACCTTCATTACCTGCTGCACATACTACTACTATATTTTTATTAACAGCTTCTTTTATTGCTTTTTCTAATTTAACATTATTTTCTGATAAACCAAGTGACATAGATATTATGTCTACCTTTTGTTCTACTGCATATTTTATAGCATTTATTACCCAACTTAACTTTCCTGTTCCAGTTCTATTTATAGCTTTTAGAACATAAATTTGAGCCTCTGGAGCTACACCTGTTATGGCATTTCCATTTGCACATATAGTACCTATAACATGTGTTCCATGTCCAACTCTATCAATCACTATATTTGGATTTTTTTTATCCTCATCTGTAAAATTTCTTACTCCTATTATATTGTTTTTTAAACTTTCATGTTCTATATCACAACCTGAGTCTATAACTGCAATTTTAACACCAGCACCTTTTTGCGATTCTTGCCATATACTTTTTGCTTTTATCATTTCTACTCCATATACTGGTTTTGTTGCACTTCCTCTAAATTCTTTATTTATGATAAAAGGCATTAGCTTAACATCTAAATCTACATTTTCTATTTTCATTCATATCACTCCAAAATATTGTATATTAAATTATATATTTTAAGAGTAATTATGGTGATTAATATTATCATTTAAATATTTTTCAATATTTTCTAACATATCTTTTTCTTCTATAACATTTAAATCTATATTATTTATGTATTTTTCTTCATCGTTAATCTTATAAATTCCATTTAATATATCATTTTCGATAACTATATCAATTATAACTTTTGAACTTAAATAATAAGTACCTATCTTTCCTTTTTTGTTATTTTTCCATTCTCCAATATACTTATATAAACCACATATACAAGTACCTATTCCATCTCTTTCTCCTCTTTTAAAGTCTCCTTCATATATTTCTTCATTTTTATATTTAAATCTTCCATTGCCTTCAAATAAATCATCCTTAAATTCACCTTCATAAATAATACCGTCTACTGTCTTTAACGTTCCATAACCTTTTTTTAATCCATATCTATATTCACCTTCATATATATCACCAATAGAATTTATATAACATCCATGCCCATGAAATACATTGTCTTTAAATTCCCCTGTATATTTGTCTCCATTTGAATAAATATATTCACCTTTACCATTGATTTTATCATTTGAAAATTCTCCTATATATATATCACCATTTGACTTTATTAATTTTCCATTTCCACATTTTAAATTATCTTTCCACATTCCTATATATTTGCTTCCATCTTTATAATATAATACTCCCTTACCTTCCTTTTTATTATTTAAAAAATGACCCTTATATATATCATTATTTTTATACGTATAAGTTCCTATCCCTTCTGCTACACCATTTCTAAAATCACCACTATATGTACATCCATTGTTATAAGTATATTTACCTATACTATGCATTAAATCATCTTTCCAAATCCCTTCATATTTTTCCTTATTTGAAAATACACAAATACCAAAACCTTGCCTTTTACCATTTACAAACTCACCTTTATACAAGTCTCCATTATTATATTTATAAACTTTCTCATTAGTTGAATATTTATCTATTACTTTATATGAATTATCTTTATTTTTATTTTCAATCTGTTTAGATATCCCTCTACTACATCTCATATTTAAATTATTAATTTTCTTATTCTTATTTTTATCTCTTAAATATTTTATAATTGTAAGTATTATAAAGATAGAAGATAATAATAAAAATACTTTAAATATAGTAAAAAAATACATCTTTATTTCATCCATATCGAGTATATTCTCCTTTATTAAATTAAAATATATTAATTTATATTTTATTGATTTATTTATTATACTTATAAAAATATTTTTTCACTTAAAGCTAATGTATTGATATAAACATATTTATAAATTTATTCATAAACATTAAAATAATATAATCTAATTAAGTATAAAAAAAGCTATCGATAAAATATTTTTATCAACAGCTTTCTTTTAAAGTATATTTAAAATCTATTCCTTCATATAACATATCTTCATTAAATAATGATATTATATTTTCAATTTCTTCTTTATACTCTATAGTCGTAACCTTATATAACATTAAATCTTCAAATAAATCCTTCATATCAAAATAAATATTTTCTAATAAGAAAAAATATCCTACTTTTATATCTTTAAGATTATTAATAATTTCTAACTTTCTATTTATATCTTTTAATATTTCTATGTTATATATATCTATTTCTTTTATAGATTCTATATACATATTAATAGTTTTCAATATCTCTATAGATATATCATTATGTAGTTTTTCATTGCTATTTTTATATAAATTAGTTCTATATTCTTCAAATATGGATTCTAAATTTTCATTTATAACTGTAAATGGAGGCTTTACAATATCTTTTATTATTAACATATCTCTAGTTTCTTCACTATTTTCTAGCGTCTTATCTAATATAAATAAATTATATGCATCATTTAAAGGATCATGTGCTTCACCATGAAAGTTAATATTTGAACAATTTAATAAATTTTTAAGTGATATATAATTAATACATCTTATTCCGTAATTTATATATTTATCTTTCACATCTACAAATAAGTTTTTTATATTATTTATAAATCTAGGATGATTATATTTATTTGAACTTTTCTTATCTGTATTGTTAAAACACATTAAATCTAAATTTCCAAATGTATAAATACCTTCTATTTGATAAAGCTCTCCTAACCATTTCTTAAATCTTCTCATAACTATTTCATAAGAAGGCGCTTTTAATATATCTTCTTGACTTATATTTGTAAGTTCTTGTATATGCGGAAATATATTTAAATTAGTTATTGGTTTTATTAAAGATTTAAATTTTTCAATCTCACCAGTATCTGTATCGTATTTTATTGCTCCTATAGCTATTATATCTGCATCTAACATATCCTTCTTTGTTTTTGTATTTGCCATATTCATTTCAAAATCTATATATATTTTTTTCAAATATCTCACCCCTTTATATATCTATAAATATATTTTATCATCTTTTAAGATTATTTTTATTTATAATTTAAAATAAAAAATTTGATTAACTCATTTCACCAACAACGTCATGCACATAAAAAATCGACTAAATAGCTTTTATTGTATATGTAAGATAATCCTATGCTAGTCCATTTACTAAAATAGGGCTAGCTTATAATATATTAATATTATCTATAAGCAAAATAAAAACACCGATATTATATCAGTGTTTTTTATATTATTATTTTTCATAATTTTCTAAGAAAGAATGTTTAACACCATCTTGTTGCCATCCTAAAACAGAATCTATATTAACATTTTCAGCCGCTTTAAATATAGATTTTTCAACATCTTTAAAGTTTTCACCTAAACTTTTTATAAGATCTTTTATTTCATATCTTTTATTTCCAGTCTTTTTCGCTGCAACCATACATGCACAATTTAATGGCCATATACCGCTATTTTGTATAAATCTAACTATATGTTCTTCTCTTATATAATAAAGAGGTCTTATTATTTGTATTCCATCAAAATTTGTTGAATTTAATTTCGGTAACATTGTTTTAAAGTTTCCTGCACATAATAAATTTAACATAGTAGTTTCTATAACATCATCATAATGATGTCCAAGTGCAAGCTTATTGCATCCTAACTCTTCTGCTTTTGAATATAATGCTCCTCTTCTCATTCTAGCACACATATAACATGGATAATCCTTAGCTATTTCATCTGCTATTTCAAAAATCCTAGAATCAAATAAATGTATTGGAATATCTAAATATTCACAGTTATCTATAAGTAATTGCTTTATATCTTTGTGATATCCTGGATCCATAGCTATAAACTCTACATCAAAGTTAACTTGTCCATGTCTTTTTAACTCTTGAAACATTTTAGCCATAAGTAAACTATCTTTTCCACCAGATATTGCAACAGCTATTTTATCGCCTTCTTCTACTAAATTGTAATCTCTTATAGCTTTTATAAATTTAGACCATAAATGTTTTCTATATTTTTTTATTATACTTCTTTCTATATCCTTTAATGGCTGTCTCTCATCAAAAGGAACTATAATTTCACAGCCTTTTCCTGCTAAATTGCTCATTTTATCACCTCATCTTTATGTGAACATGCAAATTATTTTATCATAAAATCTATTATAAATTCAAGTAATACGCGTATTAAATGCATTTATTTACTATATTTTTCAATATTTTATTAAAATTTTTTCTTAATATTTCTTAAATTAAAGTAACCAAATTTGCTTGTACGAATACTATATTATTAGATATTTTTTATCTAAATTTTTACTAGGAGGGATTTTAATGGAGAATAAAAGGAGAGGTATATCTAAAAATTGTGGTTGTGAACTAGCTAGACCTTTTGTAAATGATCAAACATTTACAAAAATGTATTCCCTTTCTACTGCTTTAAGTAAAGGAACATTATTTCCTGAATTATATTTATTAGATTCATCAATGTATAACAAAGAATTATATTCTACACCTAAAAAACTACGTGGGGGTAAAAGATAATGGCTCAATCATCTAAATCTAGCATGATACTAAAAATTCAAGAACTAAGCTTTGCTTGTGTTGATTTAAATTTATATTTAGATAATCATCCTGATGATGCAAATGCTGTAAGTATGTATAACTCTTTTTCAAAGCAACTAAATGAAGCTATACGTAATTATGAATGTAAATATGGACCTTTAACTAATTTTGGATATGGTAAAAGTAGCTGTCCTTGGCAATGGGTTGAACAACCATGGCCTTGGGATAGAGAATTTAATTGTTAATATTAAATATATTGGGGAGGATTAAAATTTCATGTGGGTATATCAAAAAACATTACAACATCCTGTAAACATAAAAAATAGAGACTTAAAAATGGCTAAATATTTAATAACTCAATTTGGTGGACCTAATGGAGAATTAGCAGCTTCACTTAGATATTTGAGTCAAAGATATACTATGCCTACAGGTAAAAGTAGAGCACTTTTAACTGATATAGGAACTGAAGAATTAGCTCATGTAGAAATGATTGCTAGTATGGTTTATCAATTAACAGATGGAGCTACTCCTGAGCAATTAAAAGCTGCTGGTCTTGGTACAAACTATGCTCAAAACGGTTTTGGTATATATCCTTCTGATGCAAATGGAGTTCCTTTTACAACTGCTTATATAGCCGTAATGGGAAATCCTGTAACTGATTTACATGAGAATATGGCAGCTGAACAAAAAGCTTTAGCAACTTATTATCATCTTATAAACTTAACTGATGATGTAGATATAATAAATGTTTTAAAATTCTTAGGTGAAAGAGAAATTGTTCATTATCAAAGATTTGGAGAAGCTTTAATGGATGTTTATGATTTTACTGAAAGTCAACATATATTTTAAAGTTAAATCTTCACATTAAAATATACACTATTCTTTAAAATGCATTATTTTACTTTAATAATAAAAACTCTTACTTTGATTGTAAGAGTTTTTTGTTATATTTTCTTAAGTATATTTTTATAACTATTAAAATAATTTTCATTTTAACTTAATTTTATTACATATTGTTCATAAAATAAAAATACTACCTATATTAAGTAGTATAAGTTATATATTAGATAACACTCTTACTTTTATATCTTCATTTAAGTTAAGAAAAGTTGATATATTTTCTATATCTTCCTCCATAAATACTCGCAAGTATTCATTTAATATTTTAAGTGGTGCATATTCAATTCTAGATGCAAAATAATAACCTAAATCCTTAATATACTTAATATAGCATTTATTAATTCTCACTTCTGCATAAGTAGAATTTGTAGCTTGTCTACATGATTTAAATAATTCCTTAAGTCTCATATATGCACATTGTTCATCTTTTGTTGTATAAAAACTAGATAATATTTCATCTAAAGCTTGTTCAATATTTAAAAGTGCTTTTGTATTTATAAATAAATCTATATAATATGAATCTCTACTATATTTAAATTGATAGAAATCAGTTATTACATTCATAACTTCACTCCTTATATTTTTATTTAATTATTAATTTTACTATATTATTATTTTCAATATATGGTATTATTTATACACTATAAAAAAGTATTCTATCTTAATTTTTCAAATAATTATTTTATAGATTTAGTATAAATATTAAAAAATCCGATAATATTTTTATAGAATAGACATTCTTAAATATATTTTTGGAGGAATTAAATGAATTTATTACCTATACCTTGGATAAAACAAAAACTAGAAAAAATATATAATGTTAATTTATATGGTAAATTATATTTAATGTTTAACGATATAGTTAATGATTATAATATTGATACTAATACATTAAAAACGTTAATAAATAGCTATAATATTTTAGTCAATGAATCTCATCCTTTATATTTATATTTACCAATTGAATTAAATTATAATGTTTATAAATTAATGATTTCCTTTAAATATTTATATCATGACAATATATATATAGTTTTATGTGGATACAAAGATAATTATCCAAATTTAAATGAATTAGATTGTTTAGCTAATTTATGTAGTAAGTATGAAAATTTAGATTCTATTGTAAGTTATGCATGCTTAATTGATAGTAATAAAATATATAAAATAATTAACGCTTTATTAGATACTCAACAAATATACATTAATCCATTATCATCTTGTTCTATATCTGGAATAGTTTTAAACTATCATATAAATCAACTTAATCCTAATAATGTAACTCATATATCCTTTATTGACTTAATGTATTTTTCTTATAATGATATATCTATTAACTATTATTTAAACGAATTAAGTAATAACAATAACTTTAACTATAATTGATAGACTGTATTGCAGTCTTTTATTTTTTTGTGATATGATATAACATTATAATATATAGTAAGTATAAAAGGAGGTTTTACTATGAAACTTGTATTAGCAGAAAAACCCTCTGTAGCTAAAACAATTGCATCATTTTTAGGTGCTAAAACTAGGCATGATGGATACTTTGAAGGCAACGGATATATAGTTACATATGCTGTTGGTCATTTAGTTGGCTTATATGATATGAAAGATTATGACAAGGATAGATATTCAGGTTCATGGAAGTTAAGCAACTTTCCATTTATTCCTCAAGATAAATTCAAGTTTAAAGTAGATAGCTCTAAAAAGAAACAATTTGATATTGTTAAAAATCTCTTACATAGGGATGATATAGAATATGTAATAAATGCAACTGATAATGATAGAGAGGGAGAACTTATCTCCTTTTTAATATTCTTATTAGCTAAAAATAAAAAACCAGTAAAAAGAATTTTAGTTAATGAATGGACTCCAGAAGATATAACTCGTGGTATTAATAACTTAAAAGATGATATTGATATGAGAAATTTACAAGCAGCAGGATATACTCGACTTATAACAGATTGGTTAATAGGTATAAATTTTACTTCTGTTGCTACTTTAAAATATGGTAATGGAAAATTACTTAATATAGGACGTGTTATACTTCCAACAGTTAAATTAATTTATGATAGAGATATGGAGATTTCAAATTTTATTCCTAAAACATATTATGAAATAGAAGGTAATTTTAAATCTAAAAACGGTAACTATAAAGGAAAATATATAAAAGGAAAAGAAAGTAAATTTGATGATATAGAAGAAGTTAATAAAGTTATAAATACTATAAATTCTAATGAAGGTAAAATTATAGATAAAAAAGTTACTACCTCTAAAGAATATGCACCTAAACTTTTTAGTTTAACCTCTCTTCAAGGATACATCACTTCTAAATACTCAAACTTTACATCTGATAAAGTACTAAGCGTATGCCAATCACTTTATGAAGGTAATGGAAAAGGTGGATACATAACTTATCCTAGAACCGATTCAATATATTTAGAAGAGAGCTTAGCTTCTAAAGTTTCTCAAACTTTAGACAAACTAAAAGTAGGTCTTGAATATGAAAATAAAATTAAATTTACCAAAACTAAAAGAGTTTTTGATTCATCTAAAGTAGATAGCCATAGTGCTATAATACCTACTTATATAATACCTACTAAATTAAACTCTGATGAACAAATTGTTTATAATGCTATAAAAGATAGATTTATAGCTAACTTCATGCCACCTGCTGAATATGAAAATACTGAAATTAAAACTGATGTAGATTCTAATATATTTTTAACTAAAGGTAAAGTGCTTAAATCTAAAGGATATCTAGAAGTATATAATAAAGATGAAAAGGATGACTTACTTCCAAGTGTAGATACTAATGATATAGTTGCTGTTTTAGATATTAAGCCATTAACTAAACAAACTACACCACCAAAACCATATACAGAAGATACTTTGCTTAAAGCTATGAAAAACTGTGGTAAAAATGTTCCTGATGATGATACAACTGTATTATCTGGTTATTCTATAGGAACATCTGCTACTCGTGCTGATGTTTTAAAAAAGATTTCTCAAGTTGGATATGTAGGTAAAAAAGGTAAATCTTACTTCATAACCGATTTAGGAAAAAATTTAGTTGAAATATTTCCAGTTAAAGAATTATTCGATGTTGATTATACAGGTAAACTTGAAAAAAGCTTAAGTGATATACAAAAAGGACAATTTACAAGAAAAGAATATTTAAATAATATAATGACGTTTATATTTAATAATGTTGAACTTATAAAAAGAGATACACCTAAAAATATTAGTACAGAAAATTATATATATAATCCTAAAACTAAAAAATTCTCTAAAGAACCATCTACAAAATCTAAAAATAGTAAATCTAGTAATAAAGCTAATAGTGAGTCTCTAGGCAAATGTCCTATCTGCCAAAATGATGTTGTAGAAATAGAAAAAGGATTTATTTGTAAAAATTATAAAGAATGTAAATTTGGAATTTGGAAAAATGATAAATTTTTAGAATATTACAAGAAAAAACCTAATAAAACTATGGTAAAAAGTATACTCAAAAACGGATCTGCTAAAGTAAAATCCCTTACTTCTAAGCAAGGTAATAAATTTGATGCTACTTTAAAATATTCTAAAAAAGATAATGGATATTTTGGTTGGGATATAGAAATATAAGGTTGCTAAAATTAGCAACCTTGTATTTTATCATTTAATATATTTTAATATAATGCATTCTATTTATCATTATCTTTAAATATCTTTAGACCATTTTCCTTCATTATGTCTAATATTATTCCTGCTGTTTCTTCTATAGCTTTGTTAGAAACATCTATTACTGGACATCCAACTTTTTGCATTATTTTTTCTGAGTAATCTAATTCTTGAAGTATTCTCTCTAAATTAGCATAACTTGCATTACTTGATAATCCTAATGCTTTTAATCTTTCTTGTCTTATAGAGTTAAGTTTTTCTGGTGTATTAGTTAATCCTATAATTTTTTTAGAATCAATTTCAAATACTTCTTTAGGTATTGGTATTTCAGGTACTAAAGGTACATTTGCAACCTTTATGTTTTTATTTGCTAAATACATACTAAGAGGTGTCTTAGATGTTCTAGATATACCTAAAAGTACTATATCTGATTTTAATATTCCCCTTGGATCTTTTCCATCGTCATATTTAACTGCAAATTCTATAGCTTCAACTCTTTTAAAATAACTTTCATCTAATTTTCTTATAATACCAGGTTCTCTTTTTGGTTTTATTCCAGTTTTATTTGATATCTGGTTAATTAAAGGTGTCATTAAATCTATATGACTTAATTTTTCCTTATCACAGAAAGTCTTAGCTATATTTAATAAGTTTTCTGAAACTAAAGTGTATACTATTATAGCATTTTCATTCTTTCCACTTTCTAATACTTCTGTTAAAAAATCTTCATCAGCTACATATGGAAATCTTCTTATTTCACAATCATTATACATATTAAATTGAGATAATGCTGCTTTAGTAACTTGTTGTGCAGTTTCTCCAACTGAATCTGATATGACATATATAATTAAGCTATCCATGTATTCCTCCTTAATTACTAGCTATATCTAAAAATAATTTAGTTATATTAGTCTTAGATAATCTCCCTATTACTTTAATCTGATTTATATCATCTTCATTTATTTCAACTACAGGAATTGAATCAACTTCATGTTCTATTATCTTTTTAACTGCTGATATTAAATCATCTTCTTTATTTGCAGTTATAACATTTGGAGTTCTAGTCATTATCATACCTACAGGTATTTTATTTATATCCGCACTTCCTATTGTTGCTTTTAATAAATCTTTTCTAGATACTATGCCACATAAATTTTCATTATTATCAACTATAAATATACTACCTACATCAGATAAAAACATTGTAACTATAGAATCATATATGTTAGTATCTTGTTTTATAACTACAGGCATACTCATTATATCTTTTACCCTTTTGTCTTTTATTTTATTTCCTACTAAACTAACTTCATTTATTCCAGAATAAAAGTATCCAACCTTTGGTCTTGCATCTAAAATACCTGTCATAGTAAGAATAGCTAAATCTGATCTTAATGTAGCACGTGTTACTTTTAAGATAGAAGCTATACTTTCACTTGTTATAGGTTCATTTTCTTTTACTATGTCTATTATTTTTAATTGTCTTTGATTAAGTTGAATAATAGTCACCTTCTTTCAAATATGATATATTTACCACCAAATATACCTTATATAGTATATAATATATCCCATATATGTATTTGTAAACTTTTTATAAAATGTAGAATATAAAACTTTAATAATCTTTAGTGTAATCTATTTTGAAACACCTTTTATATTTTATATTTTCCTGTATAATTTTACAATACAATATCTAAATACTATTTTAAGATTTTAATTTAATAGATTCAATTTAAAATAATTAATCTCTATATATAAATTATCTTATCTATAAGATATCAATAATTTCATCAATTATTAAAAATATTTTTTGCCCTTAAAATCAATATATTAATATATCTACAAATTTATCCATAATTATTCAAGTGATATAATTTCATTAATAAAAAAAATAATAGGAGGAATAAATCCCCCCTATTTACTACTTATATACTATTTTAGATAAATCACATATACTTAACATTGTATCATATATTTGCTTTAATAATCCTAATCTATTGTTCTTTATAGCTTCATCTTTATCCATTACCATTACACTATCAAACATAGCATCTATAGATGGTCTTAGTGATGCAAAACTATCTAGAGCTTGACTGTATTTTTTATCATTTAATAATTCTTCAACTTTTACCTTCGTATTATTAAATTCTTTGTATAAGTTTATTTCAGCATCTTCTGTTAAAAGTTTTTCATTAACTTCACTAGATATAGCTTTTTGAGCTAATGTAGAAACTCTATTAAATGCAGTTAACATTTCAACTAACTCATCTTTATCTAACCAATTGTTAAGTTCAGTAGCTCTCATATACATATCTGATATATCATTTATCTCTGAGCTTAATACTGCATCTATTACGTCATATCTTATACCTAAATCTCTAAATAGATTTTTTATTCTTTCTTTAAAGAATTCCATAATAGAATTTACTACTTCTTCTTTATTAAACTCTAAATTAGAATAATTATTTAATGCTAATTCTACTAATTCTCTTAAGTTTATATCTAATTTACTATCCATTAATATATTAAGTACCCCTAGAGCTTGACGTCTTAGAGCATATGGGTCTTGAGAACCAGTTGGTTGTATTCCTATTGCAAAGAAACCAGCTATAGAATCTAGTTTATCAGCTATAGATAAAGCTATACCTGCATAAGTTTTAGGAAGTATATCTCCTGCAAATCTTGGTAAGTAATGTTCAAATATAGCTTCACAAACAGCTTCATTTTCACCACTTACTTTTGCATACTCTCTACCCATTATTCCTTGAAGTTCTGTAAACTCAAACACCATACCTGTAACTAAATCTGCTTTACAAAGCTTAGCTGCTCTTTTAGCATCTTCTTTATGTTGTTGTAAATTTAATATATCTATTATACTAGAACTTAAATTTTCTATTCTTAAAGTTTTATCGTATACTGTTCCAAGTTTAGCTTGGAATACTACACTCTTTAATTTTTCTATATAGCTTTCTAAACTCTTTTTAGTATCTTCTTTGTAGAAGAATAATGCATCTTCAAGTCTAGCAACTAAAACTTTTTCGTTTCCTGCTTTAACTTTATCAATTCTATAATCATTTCCATTTCTAACTGCGATAAAATTAGGCAATAATTTACCATCCTTAACAACAGGGAAATATCTTTGATGTTGTTGCATAGGAGTTGTTACAACTTCTTTTGGAAGTTTAACATAATCTTCATTAAATTCTCCATAAAATGCCGTTGGATATTCTACTAAGTGAGTTACTTCTTCTAATAAATCTTCATCAAACTCAACTTCTCCACCTAAAGAATTAGCAACTTCTATACATTGCTTTCTTATAAGCTCTTTTCTCTTATCTTGATCTAATATTACAAAGTTTTCTTCTAATTTTGTTAAGTAATCTTCTAATGAATTAACTTCAAATTCACTTTGTCCTAAGAATCTATGACCTTTTGTAATATTTGATGATTTTATTCCTTCTAAATCTATTTCTAATATATTATCATTTAGTAATGTAACCATCCATCTTATAGGTCTTGCAAATCTCATGTTTTTTCCACCCCAACGCATTGCTTTAGGGAAAGTTACATTTTTTACAGCTTCAGGTAATATAGTCTTTAAAACTTCACTAGTTTCTTTACCTTCTTGTCTTATTGTTCCGAATATGTACTCATCTTTTCCTACTGTTTTAAAAATAACATCTTCTTCTTTAAGACCTTTACTCTTCATAAACCCAAGTGCAGGTTTTGTAAAGTTTCCATCTGCGTCTAATGCTATTTTCTTTGAAGGACCTTTAACTTCTTCTTCTAAGTTACTTTGTCTTTCACTTATATTTTCAACTATAAAAGTTAATCTTCTTGGAGTTCCATATGTTTTTATATTACTAAATTCTATTCTATTTTCATTGAACATTTTAGTTAAATTATTTTTTATTTGCTCTAAGGTACTACTTACAAATCTTGATGGTAATTCTTCAACACCAACTTCAAATAAAAGGTAGTTATTCATTATTTATCACCTTCCTTTAAAAGTGGGAATCCCATTTCTTCCCTTTGTTTAACAAATGCTGCTGCAACGCTTCTTGCCATATTTCTAACTCTTCCTATAAAAGAAGCTCTTTGACTAACTCCTACAGCACCTCTTGCATCTAAAGTATTAAATGTGTGAGAACATTTTAACACATAATCATAAGCTGGAATTACTAAACCTTTTTCCATTAACTTAAGACCTTCTTTTTCATATATATCAAATAAATTAAATAACATATCTGAATCACATTCTTCAAATGCATACATAGAGTTTTCGTACTCAGCTTGCTTAAATACATCGCCATAAGTTATTTCATCATTCCATTTTAGATCATAAACACTATCAACTTCTTGGATATACATTGCTAATCTTTCTAGACCATATGTAATTTCTCCTGTTTCAAGTTCACATTCTATACCACCAACTTGTTGGAAATATGTAAATTGAGTTATTTCCATACCATCTAACCATACTTCCCAACCAAGTCCCCAAGCTCCAACTGTAGTTGATTCCCAGTTATCTTCAACAAATCTTATATCATGTTCATTTGGATCTATACCTATAGCTTTTAAACTTCCTAAGTATAATTCTTGTATGTTATCTGGAGATGGCTTTAAGATAACTTGAAATTGATGATGTTGATATAATCTATTTGGATTTTCACCATATCTACCATCTGCCGGTCTTCTAGATGGTTCTACATAGCAAACCTTCCAAGGTTCTGGTCCTAGTGATCTTAAAAAAGTATTTGGATTCATTGTTCCAGCACCTTTTTCTACATCATAAGGTTGCATCATTATACATCCTTGCTTAGACCAATAATTTTGCAATGTAAGTATCATATCTTGAAAATTCATGATAATACCTCCTTAATAAAATTGGTTAATATAACAAAGCCTTTCGTCTACACGAAAGGCCTTTAATAGCTATTTTCTAACTTTTAGAATATCAAATTAAATAAAATTTGTCAATGTAAATGGCATCCTATTTATTTAAATTATTATCATCTTCATTTATAAGTTCATCAGTTATATCTTTATCATCTTTTTTATTATCGACTACAACATCTTTTACTTCCTTAGCTGTGTTAACTAACATTTGCTTTAGCATATTAAGTTTTTCTTCGTTTAATTCTCCTAAATCAACTATACTACCATCATCTTCATTTTGTATTTTTATTCTACATTTTCCTATAACTGCTGCAGATAATCCAACTAATGTATATATAGGAAGTAATGCTACACCAACAACGCCTACTGTTAATGGTATATTCATTATAACTTTATTATTTCTATCAATTATAATTCTTATTACGCTACTTTTCTTAAGAAGCTCTTTTGCTTGATTCTTCATTTCTTTGAAATCTTCACTATCTTTAGAAAACATATCTTCTACTACTTTTTTAGCTTGTTTAGTTTTCTTTGATATATTGTTATCTATTGTGCTACTATTAGATTCTAATGCTATTATAGATTCTATAACATCTCCATTATGTTCTAAAAGTGCTTGTTTAGCCTCTGCATATGTTACATTCGGCACTCTTTGTATTACTGTATCAATTTTTTCTATTGTAATTTCGTTACTCACCCTTATCAGCTCCCTTAATATTTTCTATATCTTTTAAAAAGTATAGTGATTTAAAGTTTATATTTTCAATATAAACATTTAAATATTGCTTTAAAATTTTCTCTAGCTCATAAGTTATATACTTAGATACTTTAGCTTTACTACATGTTAATATATCATTATTTAATATATATTCCATTAACTTTATAGTTGTTACATCTAATTTAATATTTTTTTCAGTAGTTTCACTACATAAATCACATAACAAGCCACCTTCATATATATTGAAAATTGCCTTTTTTATACTATTACTTCCACAACTACTACATTTGTTTACAACAGGCCTAAAACCTATATAATCTAAAAACTTTAACTCAAATGCTCTTGTTATAAACTTTTTATCTGTATTTTCTTGTGTGTATAAGTATAAAGTTTGAGCAAGTAGTATAAATAATCTATTATTAGTTTGATTCTCGCATGTAGAACCTTCTACTAGTTTAGTAATATAGGTAGCATATGAAAATGCTTCTATATCATATGAAATATCATAAAAACTTTTTATTGTATCACTTTGATTTACCGTATACATATTTCCTTTTCTTTTTAATGTATAATTTGCATAAGAGAAAAGTTGTGATGATGAAAGCAATGAACTTTTATTTCGCTTTGCTCCCTTTGCTATTGCAGATACTTTTCCTAATTTACGCGTAAATAAAGTTAATATAACATCATTTTCTTTGTATCTTATTGCTTTAAGTACTATCCCCTGGGTGTTCAGTATTATCATTTGTACTATCTATCTCCCTTAATCCATCAGTTTCTTCATGCAAGTTTTTACAGTCACTTAAATATAGATATGCTTCTATACTACCGGTCTTTTTAAAAACTTCCCAACACAAATTGTTCATTTTTAAAAACCCCCTTCTTACGGTTATAGTTATATTCTTAGTAAGAAGAGGGTAAATAATACATTAAGTTATTAAACAATTTTTGACAATATGATAGTTGTTGTTATTAAATATATTGCTATCCCTGTTATATCAAGTACTGTAGCTATAACTGGAGCTGATATAATAGATGGATCTACATCTAATTTTTTAAATAATATAGGCATAAATCCTCCTATTACAGCACCAACAATCATATTTATAAATAATGATACAGTTACAACTAACACTATATTTACATCTTTTATAAATAAAAATACTATAATACTAACTATTAAGCTACATATTATACCTGTAATAACTCCTACTACGGCTTCTCGTATAACATTATTAAAGTCTATATCTTTATTATATAAACTCATTACAGCAAGGGCTGAGGATTGAGTTCCTATATTTCCTCCCATACCTAAAACTATAGGTATAAAAAATACTAAAGATGCATATTTAGGATTCATTATAAAATCTAAATTTGAAAGTATAGCACTTGATAAAAGACCTGCTAATAAAGTAATTATTAGCCATGGTATTCTCGCTCTTACAGATGAGAATATTTGCTCTATAGGTGTTTTATTTATATTTTGAACTATATCTCTTTCTTGTTCAGAGGTTCCTGCAAACTTATACATATCCTCTGTTGCTTCTTCTTCCATTACATCTATTATATCATCTACTGTAATTATACCCTTTAATTTATGTTCTCTATCTATAACAGGTATTGCTATTAAATTATATTTTGAAACTAGTTTAACTGCTTCCTCTCTATCTTCATCTACAAATACAGATATTATATTTTCACTCATTAAGTCTTTTACTATATTACTATCTCTAGCAAGTATTAATTCTCTTAGCGATAAGACTCCTACTAATCTTTCTTCATTATCAACTACATATACATAATATATAGTTTCTGCATCTTCTGCATATTCTCTCATATGAGATATTGCCTCTTTAGCGGTCATATACTCATTAATTTGTATATATCCAGTTGTCATTATTCCGCCATTTGATTCTTCTTCATATATTAATAGTTCTTTTACATCATCTGCATCTTTTTGACTTAAAAGTCCCATTATATCTTCTCTTTCATCTTCTTCTAACTGACTTAATATATCTGCCATATCATCAAGAGACATTAGTTCTAGTATATTTTTTTTATATTCTGTATCTAACTTTGATAATATATTACTAAAAAACTCAACATCACTTTCTTCTAATATAGAAGCTGCCATATCTAAAGGAAGCACTTCAAATAATTTAATTTTATCATGTTCCTCTAAATTTTCCATTATATCAAATATATCTATTATATGATATTCTTCAAGTAACTCTCTAAGTTCTAGTATTTTATTATTCTCAATTAATATTGTTACTTCGCTTAATAAATCTTTGGAAGCATCCTGTTTCCTATCCATATAATTCACCTTTATTTTTCAGTATACCCAAAATTACTTACATAATTTTGTAGGTTTCTCCAATTTTCTTTTACTTTTACCCATAATTGAAGATTTGCTTGAGATCCTAAAAGTAATTCTATATCAGCTCTTGCTGATTTTCCTATACCTTTTAATTTTCTACCATTCTTACCTATTATTATACCCTTATGTGAATCTCTTTCACAATATATTACAGCTGATATATCAACTATTTCTTTATCTTTTCTAGATTTCATTCTTTCTATTTCAACTGCAACTCCATGAGGTACTTCATCATGTATATAGTGTAATACTTTTTCTCTTATAAGTTCTGATACTAATACTCTTTCTGGTTGATCAGTTATCATATAATCTGGGAAGTACTTAGGCCCTTCTTCTAAATGTGATTTTATAACTTTTAAAAGTTCATTTATATTTCTTCCCTTTAATGCTGATATTGGTACTATTTGTTCAAATACACCTTCAGCATTATACATTTTCATTAAATCAAATAATTCTTCTTCATTTAATTGGTCAATTTTATTTAAAACTAAAACAACTGGAGTTTTTATATTTTTTAAATCATCTATAATTTTTCTATCTCCAGGTCCTATTTTTTTAGATTCATCTACAACAAATAATACTAAATCTACATTTTTAAATGCGTCTGTTGCAGATTTAACCATGAATTCACCTAATTTATTTTTAGGTTTATGTATTCCTGGTGTATCTAAAAATACTACTTGTGCTTCTTCATCTGTATATACTGCTTGTATTGTATTTCTTGTAGTTTGAGGTTTATCACTCATTATAGCTATCTTTTCTCCAACTACATTGTTCATTAAAGTAGATTTTCCTACATTAGGTCTTCCTACTATACTAACAAATCCTGATTTAAACATGTTGAATTTCTCCTATCATTATCTTTTGTTATTTATTTTATGTAATTCATTAATGGATAAATAATATTTCACTAAACCTATTTTTATTATTTAACATTCTGAATCTATTATTATTTTTATTTAGTCTATATTTCATTATTATTTATATATTTATTTTATAATAATATAGTTTTATATTTTAATAAATTTTTATTATATATTATGACTTATATTTATAAACTTTAATTTGTAAATTTTTAATAAAGCTATTAAATAAGTATATTTATCTATAATATATACAATTTATTATAGAATCATATCTAATAAAAAATTATATGTGATATATTAAGTTCAAAATATTAAGTATATGAATTATTGTCTTATTTAAATAATTTTATTAATATTTACAATTTCTTTTATACATATAAATCTATATTATAAATAAACTAAAATAAATATTCTTATATTAATGAAATTTATTATTTTATTTAGTATCTTACATTATAACATAAAAAAAGAAGTCGTGAAGGCTTCTTTTTTATATCTATAAAATACTAAAACTAAAATATTTATAATAAATAATTATATATTTTTAGACTAGTAATTGAATCTGAAATACTAATATGGTTATAAGTGTACCTAATAATCCACCTGCAACAGTTTCCCAAAAAGTATGTATATTACCTTCTATTCTACTCTGTGCAACTAGTACTGCCATTAAATATGCTAATGTTGATGCTACTACTTTTTCTCCTAAAAAAGTTATCGCTGTAGCTGTTGCAAATGCAAGTGCAGTATGACCACTTGGCATACCTCCTTTTAAAGGTGTGCCTGTGGCAGTTATAGCTTTTACAACTACAACTGCTATCAAAACTAAAATAATACAAATTAATGTTAAATGTATTTGAGATTGTCTTATACTATTTAGTACAGAATTAGATAAATCTGTTAACTTATCATAAAATAATAAATATCCTACTACTGCAGAATTTAAAGCCGCTATTAAAACTCCTCCTGCCGCAACATCTTTAGCTATTTTAGCTAAAATATGATACTCATCTGTTATCATGTCTATGGTTTTTTCTATAGCAGTATTAAACATTTCAGCTATTACAACTAAACTTATTGCAAATACCAATAGTATCATTTCAAATCTGTCTAATCCTAAGAATAAGCTTGCTGTAAATACAACAACAGCTAAAAAATAATGTATCTTCATATTTCGTTCATTTTTAAACGTATATATTATACCTTCTATAGCTGCATTAAAAGCCTGTATTATCCCTTGACGAGTTTTAGTTTTTTTCATAAAGCCTACTCCCTAGTTATGTTTAGCTTATTTAATATGTGTTCTTCCTTTTCTCTCATTTGCTTTGTATTTTCTTCTGTATCATGATCATATCCTAAAAGATGGAATGTACTATGGCAAACTAAAAAGCATACTTCTCTTTCAAAGCTGTGATTGTATTCTTTACTTTGTTCAAATGCTTTTTCTAAAGATATTACTATATCACCTAATGATTCTTCTTCTAATTCAATATCAAAATCATCACTTAACATAGGAAATGATAATACATCTGTAGGTCTATCTATTCCTCTAAATTGTTTATTTAATTCATGTATTTCTTTATTATCTACAAAAGATAAGCTTACTTCGTAATCATCATCATATCCTTCATAATCTAAACATTCAATTATTATATCTTTTATTTTCTCTATTAGTTCCTCACTTACATTTAATTTATTTTGTCTGTCATCTATTATAAGTTCCATTGTTTCTCCTTTTTATTTATTTTATTTTTTCTTAGAATTTTTTTCTTGTTTCTTAATTTTCGTTTCTTCTTGTTTTTTATCATACTTATCATAAGCTACTATAATTCTTTGAACTAAAGCATGTCTAACAACATCTCTCTCAGTTAAAGTTATACTTCCTATACCTTCTACACCTTTTAAAACATTTGTAGCATGAAGTAAACCACTTCTTTTATTATCAGGTAAATCAGTTTGAGTTAAATCACCAGTAACTACTGCCTTTGACCCAAATCCTAATCTAGTTAAAAACATCTTCATTTGCTCTTTAGTTGTATTTTGAGCTTCATCTAATATAATAAAAGCATTATCTAAAGTTCTACCTCTCATAAATGCAAGAGGTGCTACTTCTATTAATCCTCTTTCTAAATATTTATTAAACTTATCTGCACCTAACATATCAAATAATGCATCATATAATGGTCTTAAGTAAGGATCTACTTTATCTTTTAAATCTCCTGGTAAAAATCCTAAATTTTCTCCAGCTTCAACAGCTGGTCTTGTAAGTATTATTCTACTAACTTCATCTCTTTTAAATGCCTTTACTGCCATAGCCACAGCTAAATATGTTTTACCTGTACCAGCTGGACCTATACCGAAAGTTATATCATTATTTTTTATTAAATTTATGTATTCTTTTTGACCTAAAGTTTTAGGCTGAACTGCTTTTCCCTTTTGAGTTAAAACAATTGTATCTTCTAACTCCTTTATTCTATCTTCACTTCCTTCAAGTAATAAAGATAATGAGTAAGAAATACTTTGCTTATCTAGATTTTTACCATTTGTTACACTTTGATGAAGTTCTGTCATAAGTTTTAATGCTTGATTAACATTTTTTTCTTCTCCCATTAAAACTATATTACCTTCTCTTAAAATTACATCTATCTTTAATGTTTCTTCTATTAATTTAATATTTTCATCAAAATTACCAAATAATTCTCTTTCAAATGTTTCTTCTTTAACTATGAAACTCTTTTGTACTATCAATTTTCAATCCTCCTTAGTTAATATAATAATTATCAATTTTCATTTTGATCATTATTATCTCCTTCGTTATTAATATCTTTAAATTCATTTCTGATATCATTTATAGGTCTTTTTTCTGGATTAGATGGTACTGCTTCTTCTCCTTCTTTAGGTGTATTTTGTTCTCTAATCATATTTTCAGCTTCTGCTTTACTAAGAGAATGTATATCTGCTATATTTTCAGATGTTTGTACAGTTATTGTATATTTTAACTCGTTATTATTAACTTTATAATCATGTTTAGAATCAACTATTCGAGCAGATGCTGGAATAATATAATCTAGTTCTTTCAAAGTTTTTTCTTTTAATTCTTCTTTTAATTGATTTTTATCTTTTTCCACTTTTTTATCTTTAGTTTCATAAAAAGTGCTTATCTTTAATTTTAATGGAAATGTATAACTTCCTAAAGATAATTTATATTCTTTATTTTCAATACTATAATCCTTATACTTAACATTTCTTCTTATAGTATATGTATTATCATAAAAACTTAAAGTATATATATTTTTTTTCTTTCCTGTTTTTTCTTTTACTACTTCTTCATAATTTGCACTTTTAGAAGATTCATAAAATGTAGTTGCCCATACTTCTGGAATTGATTTGTTATTAGATCCTTTTATTAAAATATCTCCTTTTCTAACTATAGCCCCTTTTTGAACAACTGAATCTCCACTTCTTGCTATTACCTTTTCTATTATACCATCTTTCTTAGCAATTATATTACAATAATTTGACTGTTCTACTGATTTTAATGTTTCTGCCTTTTTAGTTACAGTTACAAATATATTCGTTCCCTTAACATTTATAGATAAATATGCTACATCATCAAACTTTAACATTATATGGTCTCTTATTTCTTTTCTGTCTATACTTTTTTTATAAACCCCTGGCTTTAATCCCACTTGATATAACTCTTTTCTAATATCTTCTTTTTTTATTCCTTCAGGAACTTGTATATATATATCTGTTACAAATTGAGATGTCATAATAAGCAAAAACAAAGATACAACACCACATATCCACATTGTCTTATTTTTATATATTCGTCTTAATATAAATGGAAGTCCTGTACTTTGTTGTATTTTAATTTGAAAATTACTACCTCTGTATATTTTTTTAAATGCTTTAATATCTTCTCTTTCTAAGTTAAATTCAATCTTTGTATTACTTATTTTCTTTACATTATATACTTTTATACCATTTCTCATTAAATGATTCAAAAACTTTTCTACTGAAACTCCTTCTACTATTATAACATAGTATCCTCTTATATAACTTATCACTTGTATATCCCCCTAATCTACATACTCAATACTATATATAACTCCTTTTATGCCAATTTCACCTTCTGTAATATACTTTAATAAAAGATTATCTCCTAATATTTTTATTGTTTTAGCTTTTGTTTTTACTCTTATTAAATCATTTTCGTATTCTAATATTGATAAATAATTTTCTATACTTACAAATGTATTACCTATAGTTGTTATAGTTGGCTGATTAACTTGTAAATCATTTGATATTTCTAACATTACATACCTCCTAAATACATTTTTAATCATTATATTAATCCTATAGTTTTTAACATACTATAAATATCTTTAAATATATATATGTAAACTTCTTCTCTGTATGAGAATAGAATAAATATTATAAAACTTTCAGAAAGGATGGTTACATGAAAAATGACTTAATATTTATAGTTCAAGAATGTATATGCATCGATTTCTTAATTAATGCAATAATGAAATGTAATATATATAAACATTTAAAATTTTTTAATAATCTAAAAAAACAAAATGTCAAAAATATAAAGATTCTTTGTTATTTATACAAATGTATTTATAATGATGAATTATTAATTAAAAATAGTCCCAGTATAGATTTAAATAGAAATATTTCTAATGATTTAAATATTCTTTTAGAATATAGCCTAAATGTGTTATCTAAACTTGATATACTAAAAAATAAATTTTCTAATTCATATTACAACAAGTTATTTCAAGGATTATATAATAATTATTTTGATTTAATTTCGTATATTAACTGTTTTTATCCATTATCTGCTAATAATTACTTAGATTTTAAAAATAAAGAATCCGATACTTTGAATTTATATCCTAATGATAATTCATTTATATTTTTTAATATTTTAAATTCTTCTAATTTAAATTTATCCAATGAAGAAAATAAATTAAAATTAATTAGAGATATTTGTATAGAAGCTATATATATTTTTTTCGATTATAATATAGTAGAAAACTTTATTAAAGATGAATATTATGAAATATTTTTTGAAAATAATCCTGAAAATAAGTTTTATCAATTTTTCTTTAAATTTACTGATAGAAGTTTTAAAATACGTGTATACGATAAATCTTTGACTCTGTTTTATATATATCAAGTTAAAGAAAATATTTTAAATCTATCTAAACCATTAAATAAAGTAGATAGTAAGCGAGCTGTTGATATATATTTAGATGAAAAATTTAAAGGAGAATCTAATAATTTATTTTGTGATGAAAATTATATAAATTCAACATATTATCAAAATAATATTGAATTATATAAATTTAAGTACAATTACAATAATAGAAATATAGAAGAGTGTCTTTATATATCTATAAACGTTAACTCAGGTAACATTCAAGAGATATATTTAATTTAAAACTATTATTATAAAAAATATATCTTAATATTTAAAAATACTGAGTGTTTATTCTCAGTATTTTATATTATATATATTAAATAATTTTAAATTATTATATTTTAAACTTATCTGTTTATAATCCATATAAAATAATTTAAAAATAAAGCATAAACTAACCATATTAAATATGGTATATTTATATACATTGCTTTTTTGTCTATTTTGGCAAATTTATACATCATAATTAAAACAATTATTATTAATAATATTAAAGTTATTAAAGCTGTAAATCTTAAATCTAAACCAAAAAATAATATACTCCAAGTAAAATTTAAAGCTAGTTGTAAACAGTAGTAAAATATTGCATCTTTAACTTTAGATAAATCAAATCCTTTTTTAAAGATTATATATGATGATATACCCATAAGTACATATAATATTGTCCAAACTATAGGGAATATAATCCCTGGCGGTGCAAAACTTGGTTTTATTAACTGTGAATAATATGTAGATATTGATAAGCCTGATAATAAATTTGCTAAAATATTACTTAAATAACCTATTATCAAAGGTATTAATATACTTATTATAAAATTTCTAATCTCTTTAATTGATATAATCAACCTTTCTCCCCCTTTTTTATTTCTCATTTAGTTAATAAATATGTACAAGGCTAAACTATTATTCCAACTTTTAAAGAATTATATGTAAAAAAGCCTAGAGAATTCTCTAGGCTTTTAATCTATTGTAAGTTAGCTTTAACTAACTCATTTATTAGTTTACCATCAGCTCTACCTTTTACTTTAGGTCTTATAACTGACATTATTTTTCCCATATCTTTCATTGAAGTAGCTCCAACTTCAGATATAGTAAGTTTTACTATTTCATTTAGCTCTTCTTCGCTTAACTGTTGAGGTAGGTACTCTTTTAAAACTTTGATTTCAGCCTCTGTTTCACTTACTAGATCATCTCTATTAGCTTTGGCGAATTCTTCTAAAGCATCTCTACGTTGCTTTAATTGTTTAGATATTATATCTATAATTCCTTCGTCATCAAGTTCGACTCTATTGTCAACCTCATACTGCTTTATAGAAGCTCTTATTAAAGTTACTACAGATTTCTTTACTGTATCTTTGTTCTTCATTGAAGACTTTAGATCTTCTTGTAACTTTTCTTTAAGGGACATTCCCTTCACCTCTTTGTTATATATTACTATTTCTTAGCGTTTTTTCTTCTTGCTGCTTCTGCTTTCTTCTTACGTCTAACGCTTGGCTTATCATAGTGCTCTCTTTTTCTAACTTCAGACATGATGCCAGACATAGCACATTGACGCTTGAATCTTCTTAAAGCGCTGTCTAATGTTTCATTTTCTCTTACTCTTACTTCTGACATTTCTTTTTCCCTCCCTCCGATAGCGCGAATTATGCTTAGGACTGTAACGATTATTCTGCAAAAGATGCATTACAATCTCACACTTTGTTTATTATAAACTAATTTTATTTTTTTTTCAAGTATTTTTCATTAATAACGTACTATTTTTAACTAGTTTATTTTTCCATAGCCTCATATAAAGGTAATTTTTTACCTGCTAATATATGATAATGGATATGTTTAACTTCTTGACCACCATCATGACCACAGTTATTTATAATTCTAAAGCCAGCCTTATCAAATCCTTTATCTCTAGCTATATTATTAATAACATTATGAATATGTGCTATTATGTCCATTTCATTTTCTGGTATATCAATTATACTTTCATAATGTTTTTTCGGTATAACTAATATATGATATGGCGCTAGCGGATTTATATCATTAAAAGCTAATACTTTATCATCTTCATAAACTTTATTAGATGGTATTTCTCCATTTATTATTTTACAAAATATACAACTCATTAAAATACATCCCCTTCTAAATAAAAATTATATTAAAATACCTTCTACATATTCATCTCTTATATCTGTTAATTTAACTTTTAAAATTTCTCCATGTATATCTTTATCACTTTTAACTACAACTCTTATATAATTAGGTGTTAATCCTTCATAAGTATTTTCTGCTATGCTTTGTTCAAATAGTACATCTACTTCTTGTCCTATAAATCTGCCTGCAAATTTATTGAAGTTTTCTTTATTTAAATTTAAAAGTTTATCACTTCTTAATTGCTTCATTTGTGGATCTATTTGGTTTTCCATAGTAGCTGCTGGAGTACCTTTTCTTGGAGAATATTTAAATACGTGCATTTGAGATAATTCTATCTCTTTTAAGAATTCATATGTGCTTTTGAATTCATCATTAGTTTCTCCAGGAAATCCTACTATTACATCAGTAGTTATTGCTACATTAGGTATATTTTCTCTTAATCTATCTACTATTTCTTTGTACTCTTTTGTAGTATATCTTCTATTCATTCTCTTTAAAGTCTCATCACAACCACTTTGTAATGATAAATGATAATGAGGACATACTTTTTTCATTTTAGAAACCTCACTTACAAATTCATCTGTAAATAATACTGGTTCCACTGAACTTAATCTTATTCTTTCAATTCCATCTATTTCATTTATAGCTTTAATTACAGTTAATAGATTTATACTTTCATCTTTTACATCTTTTCCATAAGATGCAACATGTATACCAGTTAAAACTACTTCTTTATATCCATTTAATACTAATTTTTCAACTTCTGATACTATACTTTCTAAATCTCTACTTCTTACTTTTCCACCTCTTGCATAAGGTATTATACAGTAAGTACAAAATCTATCGCATCCATCTTGTATTTTTATAAATGCTCTAGTTCTTCCATTTGTTTGACTTATTTCTATTTCTTCAAATGCTCTAACCTTCATTATATCATCAACTGTACTTGCTTTTTTACTAGCATCAAGTTTTTTAATTTCTTCAACTATTTGTCTTCTTTCATTAGTTCCCATAACTAAGTTTACTTCTTCTATTTCAAGTATTTCTTCTGGAGATACTTGAGAATAACATCCTACAACAGCTATTATAGCATCTGGATTTTTCTTTTTCATTCTTCTTATATATTGACGTGATTTTCTATCACTCATATGAGTTACTGTACATGTATTTATTACATAAACATCTGCAAAATCTTCACTATCAACTTGAGTGTATCCTTCTTTTTTAAACATTTCAAGCATAGCTTCAGTTTCATATTGGTTTACTTTACATCCTAATGTGTAAAAAGCTACTTTTTTCATTTATTCGTCGCCTCCTAAGTCGCTTAATTCATATAATACTATAGAAGATGCTACAAGTGATGCAGTTTCTGTTCTTAAGATTCTAGGTCCTAAAGATACTGATTTTCCATCAATCTCTTCTATAGCTTCTATTTCGCTTTCTTCAAATCCACCTTCTGGACCAACAAAGATTCCCATAGTATTTATATTTACACCTTTTATTACTTGTTTAATCGATTTTGTTCTTTCATTTTCATAAGGTGCTATATTTAAATCATTATTTTTCATATCTTCTAAAGCTTCTTTAAAGTTTAAAATACCTCTTAATTTAGGTATTTTACCTCTTTTACTTTGTTTTGCAGCTTCGTATATTATACGTTCCCATCTTTCAAGTTTTTTATCTTCTTTTTTATCATCTACTTTAGATACACTTCTCTTAGTTTGAACAAGTACTATTTCATCTACACCAACTTCAGTAAGCTTTTGAAGTATCATTTCCATTTTAGGCCCTTTAGGTAAACCTTGATATACTTTGATTTTTAAATCTGATTCTCTTTTTATATCAATTTTTTCTAGTATATTTAAATTTATAAAAGACTTATCTATATCAGTTATTTCACATACATATTCATTATTATCATTATCACAAACTTCTAACTTTTCTCCAATTTTGCATCTAAGAACCTTAGAAATATGTTTTACATCTTCACCTTCAATAATACAACTATTAGTATCTAAATTAATATTTTGCTTTTTTACAAAAAATCTATCCATAAAATCACCTACTTAATTTTCGAAACTATAGCATTCCATTCACCTAAAGATTGTACTTCTATAACCTCAAGTCCATTTTCTTCTAAAGATGCTTTAACCTCATCTACTTTAGCGTGTATTATTCCTGATGATATAAATACTGCATCATCTTTCATAAAGTTTTTAATATCCTTAGCTAATATCTTTATTATATCTGCTATTATATTTGCTACAACTATATCAGCTTTATCATTTACAACCTCCATAAGATTTCCATGTAAAGCCTTAACCTTATCTTCTACCTTATTTAATTCTATATTTTCTTTAGATACTTTAACAGCTACCTCATCTAAATCTACTGCTAATACATCATTAGCTCCAAGTTTTGCTGCTGCTATAGCAAGTATTCCACTACCACAACCTATATCAAATACTTTAGAATCTTCTTTAACATACTTTTCTAATTGTTGTATACACATAGTAGTTGTTTCATGTGTACCTGTACCAAAAGCCATACCTGGATCTAATTCTATTATTAAATCTTCATCTTTAGCTTCATAATCTTCCCAAGTTGGCTTAACTACAACTTTTTCACCTACTTTTGTTGGCTTATAATAATTTTTCCATTCATTTGCCCAATCTTCTTCATCAACCTGAGATAACTCTACTATAGCATCTCCTATATCTATACCAAATTCTTTTAATCCATTTATTTTTTCTTTTATTAAGTTTATATCTTCAGTTACATCTCTTTCTTCTGTTATGTAAGTTTTTATTATAACTCCATCATATCCACTATTAAATATTTCCTCTTCTACAAAATCCCAATCATATTCATTTTTCTTTTGGAATTTAAAATCTTTTGGATCTTCTATTGACACTCCACCTACATTTTGTTCGTATAATATATTTGTTACAGCTTCAACTGCTTCAGTTGTCGTTTTTATTGTTATTTCAGTCCATTTCATTTACTGATACCTTCCTTTGTCATAATTTCGTCTTTTAAGTAAATTTTATTATATCATATTTATTATTATCTTTAATAATATTCTTTTATACTTTTACCATCATTCTTTTATAATAATAAAATTTATATATTTTTCTCAATATAAATTCATTATATTTTTTACATCAAAATAAATATAAAATTAAGAGGGAACTAATAGCTCCCTCTTAATTTTATATTTATTTTGTCTTAAATGTAGAGCATATAGCTTCTGTATATAATCTTACATCATTACCGCTTACTTGTATATTATCTGCATTACATAATTTATTATTGTTATAAGTACATGTTTCTGCACTACATACTATACAATCACAAGGACCATCTGTATTAGTATTATTAGTTAAAGTTGAATAATGTTGTTTATCAAGAAAAGAACCACAGCACGTTTCATTTGCATTAGATGCTCCTTCTCCTCCTACATTTATACGATTTGCATAACAAACTCCTGTACTATTGTGAGAACAATTATTAACACTGCAATTTATTTTATTCATATTAATACCTCCTATATATTTTTTATTTTATTTAGAAAAATATCTATCTAATAAACCTTTAAAAACTCTACCATGTCTAGCTTCATCCTTACACATTTCATGAACAGTATCATGTATAGCATCTAAATTATGTTTTTTAGCAAGTCCTGCTAAATCTTTTTTTCCTGAACAAGCACCAAATTCAGCTTCAACCCTAGCTGATAAGTTTGATTTAGTATCTGGCATAACAACTTCTCCTAATATCTCTGCAAATTTTGCAGCATGTTCAGCTTCTTCATATGCTATTCTTGTATAAGCTTCTGCAACTTCAGGATATCCTTCTCTATCTGCTTGACGAGCCATAGCTAAATACATACCAACTTCAGTACATTCGCCTATAAAGTTTGCTCTTAAACCTTCTATTATTTCTTTATCTATATCTTTTGCTATTCCAATTCTATGTTCATCTGCCCACTGCATTTCACCCTGAACCTCTTCAAACTTATCTGATCCAACTTTACAAATTGGACAAATATCTGGTGGAGTGTTACCTTCATGTATATATCCACATACTATACATATATATTTTTTCATAATTTCACCTCAATTTAAAAAACTTTATTTACAAATAATTACGGGTGTAAATAAAGTTTATATTTATAATATCAATTAAAGTATTTGTTATTTGTATATTATTTATTCATATATCTCAAAATAAAAATTTTCATTATAAATTAACATTTGATTAGCAATTTATACTATTATTAATAGTAAGTGTAATTTAGTATAAAAAAAGAGGGGGAAGCTTATTATGTATAGATATGAATCATTAAAATTATTTAATGATATTAGTAAAATATCAAATAAATATAAATCTTGGACTCTTAAAAATAATTCTACTGAAGTAAAATATAATAGAATATTAAAAGAATCATTAAACTACCATAATTCTAGAATAAATCATATAAAAGAAAAGTATGATTTTTTATCTAATCAAACTAAAAATGAATTAAAGAATAAAAGTAAAGATGAGCTACATAAAATATTAGATATATTTAATAACTTTTCTTATAAACAGTTTTTAAGTCTAAAAAATATCGATATTGAATCTACTACAGTTAAAGCTGTAATGTTATCAACAATAGATGAGCTATCTCTTATAAATGAATCTATAAGAAAAAAAGAGTATTTAAAAAAACAAAACTTATATTTTGATATATATGAACAAGTAGCTTTAAGTGCATTTATAACTTTTTTATCATTAAAAGATATGAATATAATAAAGCAAAATGAGATAAATAATTTATCACAAGCTATATTTACCCAAATTCAAGCTATAGCTATTTCCTCTATATAAAAAGTTCTAGGATAAACTCCTAGAACTTTTTTATTTATTTCTTTTTAAATAAATTTTCTATTTTTCTACCAAAAGAGCTCTTTTTCTCATGAACATCTTCTCCGCATTCTGCAGCAAATTGTCTTAAAAGGTCTTTTTGCTTTTCATTTAGTTTCTTAGGAGTATCAACTATAACTTTTACATATTGATCTCCTCTAGAGTTTCCTCTAAGTTTTGGAATTCCTTTTTCTCTTAATCTAAATACAGTTCCTGTTTGAGTTCCTTCTGGAATAGTATACTTAACCTTACCATCTAAAGTTGGAACTTCTATTTCATCACCTAATGCAGCTTGGCTAAATGTTATAGGCATTTCAAAGTATATGTCAAATCCATCTCTAGTAAATAATGAATGAGGTTTTACATTTACAACTATATATAAATCTCCTCTTGGACCACCCTTACTTCCAACTTCACCTTGTCCTCCTAGTTTGATCATTTGACCATCATCAATACCTGCTGGTATATCTACTTCTATAGTTTTTACCTTTCTAACACTTCCTTTACCTGAACACTTAGTACATGGAGTTTCTAAAACTTCTCCATCTCCACCACAAGTTGAACAAGTTCTTGAACTTGCTATATTACCAAATGGAGTTCTTTGTACTGTTCTAACTTCCCCTTGACCATGACATGTAGGACAAGTTTTTTTAGATGTTCCAGGTTTTGCTCCACTACCATGACATTCATTACATTCTTCACTTCTATTTACTTTTATTGATGCTTTTTTACCAAATGCTGCTTCTTCAAAGCTTATATTTACAGTTTGTCTTATATCCTCTCCACGTTCTGGACCTCTTCTTCTAGGTCTTGAGCCACCGCCAAAACCTCCTCCAAATATATCTCCGAATATATCTCCAAACATATCTTCAAATCCGCCACCGCTAAAACCTTGGCCTCCGAATCCACCAAAGCCTCCTTGGCCATTTACACCTTCATGTCCAAATTGGTCATAGTTTTGTCTTTTAGTTGCATCTGATAGTACTTCATATGCTTCATTTACTTCTTTGAATTTTTCTTCTGCTTCTTTATTATCTGGATTTCTATCTGGATGGTATTTCATAGCTAGCTTTCTATATGCCTTTTTTATCGCTTGTTCATCAGCATTTTTGTCTACACCTAATACCTCATAATAATCTCTTTTAGTACTCAATTTTGTCACCACCTTAAATTTACAAAAACTCGCTTCGCTCATATCGCCAACGATATATCCTTGTTCCCACCACTGATATATCCGTTGCTTAAACAAAAACATAGCTTGTAGAATATCAATACTACAAGCTATTATCATTATTTTAAGCATTCAATTTCATTATTAATGATACAATGCTTATGAAAAGATACTCTTTTCTTATATATTAATTATATACAAATATGTCTATATTTGTAACCTATTTTTCATCATTTACTTCTGTAAAATCAGCATCAACTATATTATCATCTTGTGGTCCAGCTTGTTCTTGACCAGCATTTGCTTGTTGCTCAGCTTGAGCTTGTTGATACATTTGCTCAGATATCTTATGGAACTTGTTCATTACTTCGTCCATAGCTTTTTTGATTTCTTCAGCAGTAGCACTTTCTTTTTCTTTAACAGCTTTTAATTCAGCTATTGCAGATTCTATTTGAGATTTATCATCAGCACTTACTTTATCACCAAGTTCATTTAATGTTTTTTCTGTTTGGTATATAGTAGAATCAGCTTGATTTAATGCTTCTATTTTTTCTTTCTTTTGCTTATCAGCTTCAGCATTCATTTCAGCTTCTTTTACTTTTCTTTCTATTTCTTCTTCACTTAAGTTAGTTCCTGAAGTTATAGTTACTTTTTGTTCTTTTCCAGTTCCTAAATCTTTAGCAGTAACGTGAACTATACCGTTAGCATCTATATCGAAAGTAACTTCTATTTGAGGTATTCCTCTTGGTGCTGGTGGTATATCAGTTAATTGGAATCTACCTAAAGTTGTGTTGTCATAAGACATACTTCTTTCACCTTGAAGTACATGTATATCAACAGCAGTTTGATTATCTGCAGCAGTTGAGAATACTTGTGATTTCTTAGTTGGTATTGTTGTATTTCTTTCTATTATCTTAGTCATTACGTTACCCATAGTTTCTATACCTAAAGATAATGGAGTAACATCAAGAAGTAATAAATCATTAACTTCTCCAGTTAAAACACCAGCTTGTATAGCAGCACCTGCAGCAACACATTCATCTGGATTTATACCTTTATGAGGTTCTTTTCCTATAAACTTCTTAACAGCTTCTTGAACAGCTGGTATTCTTGTTGATCCACCAACTAATAATACATCATCTATATCAGATGTAGAAAGACCAGCATCTTGTAATGCTCTTCTTGTTGGTTCCATAGTTTTTTCTACTAAATGAGCAGTTAATTCATCAAACTTAGCTCTAGATATATCTATTGTTAAGTGTTTTGGACCTTCTGCAGTAGCTGTTATGAAAGGTAAGTTTACGTTAGTTGTCATTGTTGATGATAACTCTTTTTTAGCCTTTTCAGCAGCTTCTTTTAATCTTTGAAGAGCCATTTTATCATTTCTTAAATCTACGCCTTCAGCTTTTTTGAATTCATCAGCTAAATAGTCTATTAATACTTGGTCAAAATCATCTCCACCAAGTCTATTGTTACCAGCAGTAGCTAAAACTTCAAATGTTCCATCACCTATTTCAAGTATAGAAACGTCAAATGTTCCTCCACCTAAGTCAAATACTAATACTTTCTTTTCTTGATCTAATTTATCTAAACCATAAGCAAGAGCAGCTGCTGTTGGCTCATTTATTATTCTCTTAACATCAAGACCTGCTATTCTACCTGCATCTTTAGTTGCTTGTCTTTGAGCATCTGTAAAGTATGCTGGAACTGTTATAACAGCTTCTTTAACAGGTTGACCTAAGTAAGCTTCTGCATCAGCTTTTAATTTTTGTAAAGTTATAGCTGATATTTCTTGTGGAGTATATCCTTTACCATCTATATCAACTTTATAGTCTGTTCCCATATGAGTTTTTATAGATATTATTGTTCTATCTGCATTTGTAACTGCTTGTCTTTTTGCAGGTTCTCCTACTATTCTATCTCCATCTTTAGTGAAAGCTACTACTGATGGAGTAGTTCTCATACCTTCTGCATTTGTTATTACTTGTGGTTCTCCACCTTCAAGTACTGCAACACAAGAGTTAGTTGTTCCTAAATCTATTCCTATTACTTTTGACATAATACTTTTCCTCCTATATCTGTATATAAATCTATTGATTTATTTAATAGTGTAAATTTTTATAGTTTAAAATTTAATTAAACTTTTATATTCAAGCTTCATTAAAATGAAGTTTTTAACTTAATTAGCAAGAAACCTTAACCATACTTGCTCTTAATACTTTATTTCCTAGTTTATATCCTTTTTGAAGTACCATAACAACTTTATTTGGTTCAACTCCTTCTACACTTTCTTGCATTACTGCTAAATGTAAGTTAGGATCAAAATCAGCATCTTGTGCTTCAATTTCTTCTACACCAAATTTGATTATAATATCTTTTAATTGCTTATAAACTAATTCTACACCTTTAAACATAGTATCTTCTTTGTCTGTACAAGCTTCTAATGCTCTTTCCATACTATCTATAACAGGTATTAATTCATTTAGTATTTTTTCATTAGCAAACATACCTATAGTTTCTTTTTCTTGTTGAGTTCTTCTTCTATAGTTTGCATATTCTGCTTGAAGTCTTTTATATTGATCATTAAGAGCATCCATTTCTTCTCTTAATTTTTTTTCTTCAAGTTTATCTTCTATATCAACTACATTCTCTTGATTCTCTTCAGTAGTTTCTTCATTCTCAACTACTTCTTCTTGAGCATCATCTTTAACTATTTCTTCTTCTAAGACAGTATCCTTATGTTCCAATACACTGCACCCCTCAATTTATTTTTTATTAAATAGCAAATTCATATAATTTACTATTGCATAAATCCTTGCATAATCCATTCTTGTTGGACCTATAAAGCTTATCTTTCCTACTAAGTCCTTATCAATATTGTATGTTGCTGTAACTATACTACAATCTTTAGCTAATTCAAGATCGTTATCACTACCTATTATTATATTTACATTATCCTTTTGTATTCCTTTTGATTTTAACATACTATCTATTGTCTCTTTTTTTTCTATCATATTTAAAAAAGATTTAGCTTTTATTATGTCATTAAATTCTGGATAATTAAATATATTAGTTGCTCCATTTAAAGAAAATACAGCTTCTTCTTCAGACATATTATAGTTAAGAGCATCTATAAGTCCATCTATTAAATTAGAATATTCACCTATTTCATACTTTATAAATGCAATTAATCTTTCATCTATCTCTACTATACTTTTACCTAATAGTTTTCTAGTTAGATTGTCAGAAATTATATTTAATTTGGATTGATCTAGATAAATATCACTAGTTAGATCTGCCTTTTTAATATCACCGTTATTAGTTACAACAATAAGTAGTATTTTATTCTCATCTATACTTACTAATTGTATGTGCTTTATAACATTTTTATGGTTTAAACTTTTAGCTACAGCTACTGTTGTATAATTAGTTAACTGAGATAATAACTTTGATGTTTCTTGAATTAAGTCTTTTATATGGCTTACATTATTTTGTATGCAATCTTGAATAAGTTTTTTTTCTTCATTACTTAATTCACTTTTACCCATAAGCATATCTACATATAACTTATATCCTTTTTCTGACGGAACTCTTCCTGCAGAAGTATGGGGCTGTATAAGATATCCTAACTCTTCTAAATCAGCCATTTCATTCCTTATAGTAGCAGCACTAATTCCTAAATCATGTTTTTTAGATATTGTTCTAGATCCTACCGCTTCGGCAGTTTCTATATAATCTTTAACTATAGCTTTGAGGATATTTAGTTTTCTTTCGTTTAGTTTCATTTCATGCCTCCTCGCTGTTAGCACTCATTTAATAAGAGTGCTAAAAAGATTATATATATTATATATCATTATTTTTTAGCATTGTCAATAGTTTTTAATTAATCTATAAATTCTACAAATACAGTATTAGATATTTCTCTTCCTCTTTGTGTCAAAGCTATATTATTATTTTGCTCTATAACTAAGTTTAAATTCTTTAATTTTTCTAAAATATTATTGTATTTATGCTTAAAATTTACATTAAACTTTTCATAAAATTCATCCAAATTGATTCCATTATTCATTCTAAGTCCCATAAATATGAATTCTTCCATTTCATCTTTTTTACTTAGTATATTTTTTTCTGATATAGGTTTCTTATTATCTGCTAAAAATTTATTATATTCTTTAATATCGCAAATATTGTTATATCTATAGTTATTTATGTATCCTGATGCTCCTGGGCCTAATCCTAGATAATTATCACATTTCCAATAAACTATATTATGTTTACATTCGTATCCTTCTTTTGCATAATTAGATATTTCATATTGATGATATCCGTTCTTATATAATGTATCTATCGTATAGTTATATATACTTATATCAACTTCTTCATCATTAATTTCAAACTCTTTATTTAAATACATATCATAAAATTTAGTTCCTTCTTCTAATATAAGTGAATAAGCAGATATATGCGAAGGATTTAAATTTATTATTTTATTTAAAGTTTCTTTCCATTCATCAAATGATTGATTTGGAAGTGAATACATTAAATCAACATTTATATTATCTATTCCTACTTCTATTGCATCTTTATAATTTTTTTCAAATTGTTCATATGTATGTATTCTGCCTATATACTTTAAATGATAATCTTGAGTAACTTGAAGACCCATACTCAATCTATTTATTCCTAATGATTTTATATTACTTAATTTTTCCTTATCTAAAGTTCCTGGATTACATTCCATCGTTATTTCAGCATCTTTTTTTATATTAAAATTACTATATATATTTTTCATAAGATTACTTAATTCTTCAGAAGTTAATATACTCGGAGTTCCTCCTCCTAAAAATATACTAGTGAATTCTTTATCTTTAAATTCGTATTTATATAATTCCATTTCTTTTTTAATACTTATTAAATAATTTTTTTTTTGATCTTTCTCTTCTATTTTATAAGAATTAAAATCACAGTAATTACATTTTTGTGCACAAAAAGGCACATGTATATATAATCCTAGCATTCATCTCTCCTTTTCCATTTATCCTCTTATTATTATACCAATTTTTTATAATACTATAGTATTTTTTTAAATTAAAATACTTATTGTTTTAAATATTTTTTATAATTAATTCTTTATGTTTTGCAAGTTCATTATACACTAACACTATATTTTTAAAAATATTCTTATTTTTATTATTTATTTTATATAACTTTATACTTACATTATTTTAAATTTAATATTTATTTTTTAAAGTAAATATAAATAAGAGGAATTAATACTAATTCCTCTTATTTATATCTTATTTTTTATTTGTA